>OCVV012824512.1_pt1 | contig 26274 bp, 26 predicted proteins | sample 1539721 | NCBI WGS metagenome assembly OCVV01 (sample SAMN02144230, study PRJEB22623) | gut metagenome | biome: sheep rumen | host: Ovis aries | place: New Zealand | reverse complement strand
CATACACACCATGCATACGTTAATCAAACTCCCATACGCTCCCGATGCCCTGGAGCCGGTCATTAGTGCACAGACACTTTCCTTCCATCACGGAAAGCATCTGCAAACCTACGTTGATAACTACAACAAACTGACTGCAGACGGAGAATACGCCAGGATGACATTGGAGGAAATAGTCAAGGCTGCTCCCGCCGGACCATTATTCAACAATGCCGGCCAGATACTAAACCACGAGATGTACTTCTCACAGTTCCGTGCTGCCAGTGAAGCGTCACACACGCCATCCGGAGCCCTTGCCACGCAGATAGACAAACAATGGGGAAGCCTTGATGCCTTCAAGACCGAGTTTGAGACAAAGGGCACAAGTCTGTTCGGTTCCGGTTGGGTATGGCTGTCTGCGACTCCAGACGGACAGTTGACAATCACTCAAGAAGCTAATGCCTCCAATCCTATAGCAAAAGGTCTGACACCCCTTCTGACCTTCGACGTCTGGGAACACGCCTACTACCTTGATTATCAAAATCGCCGTGCCGCCCACCTCACCGCCCTTTGGCAAATTGTGGACTGGAAGGTAATAGAAGAACGCTATCTCGGCAAACAATAAGAGAGCGAGATTTCTAACCGAAGGTTATAAAGAAAAGATTAAACCGTAAACAGAAAACTGGAAACTACAAACTACAAACATTAACGTGTCAGATAATTCAGCAAATAACAAGAGAATAGAAAAAATAAAGGCATGGCATAATAATATTCGGATTATTGGCGAATTAATTTTGTTGTGATTTATTAAACTCGCCTTGATTTAAAACTTAAAAAGGAAACTATAATGAAATACTCCAGAAAAGAAATAGATAGAGCAGGAAAGGTGATTGTATCTTCCTCTCCTGGCGTGTTTGATTTGGCAGAAGCTATTGTAAAAATAGATGATTGGAGAAAATTACATTTACCTGTTATAGAAGGACTTTCTGCCAAAATTTCAGATCTACTTTCAAAAGAAGGCGTGCCCGTATCTTTCTCTTCACAGAGATTGAAAAGAATGAAATCCATAAAGGAAAAACTTGTTCGCACACCCAATATGGGTTTAGGAGGAGTGCAAGATATAGGAGGTGGCCGTTTTGTCTTTGAGGACATGCAGTCATTACTTAGAGCCAAGGAATGTATAGTAAAGGCAACCTTTGATAATTACACACTTGATCATGAGTTGTACGATTATATAAACAAGCCAAAGGATAGTGGGTATAGAAGTATACATTTCGTATATAAGTATTCTGACGTTAACTCGGAATCGGATGGAATGCGTGTAGAGATACAGATTAGAACCAAACTTCAGCATGATTGGGCTACAGCAGTAGAGACTGCAGAACTTATATCAAATTCATCGCTAAAAGCAAGTCAGGGAGATCAATCATGGCTTGATTTCTTTAAACTTGTTAGTGCAATATTTTCGTTGAGAGAGAATCAGCCTGTAAATGAACTTTATAGAGATATGACAGAAGAAGATTATTGTCGTAATTTCTATGAAACAAATAACAAGTATAAGTTCGTAGAGAATCTTAAGGCATTAGTTGGTGCAGTAGACTTCTATGAAAAAGAATCCTTTAATGGAGGATATGTTCTGGTTGTCATAGACTATGTAAAAAAGAGAATAGATATACGTCATTTTAACCCACAAGATACAGACAAGGCAAATGAACAGTATGCACAAATAGAAAAAAGTATTGATAAAGAGGCAGAAGCTGTTGTTCTTGTATCAGTTTCAGACATGAAAGAACTGAGAGAGGCATATCCTAGTTATTTCCTCAATGCAGGTGAGTTCATAGCCGAGTTATCAAATTTTCAAGAGAATTGTAAGTTGAAAGGGTATATTAGTTAAACATTAACTTATAATGTAGCTTATCACAAAGTGGTATTTGCCCCAGAGAACATAGATAGGAGTATGACAATATAGCCAATTTGATTAGTGTTGAGAGAAACCTTATTAGGAATATGCTGGATGCAACAATAACAAGAAAGTCACAATAGAATAAGGAATTTGATGGAGGTTTAATCAGAAATGTACGGATAATTATGGATAAGACAAATTTATATTGGCAGGTGTATTTGAATTTGGAGCGCGAGTTGTTAGGGCTGGCGGATACTATCTTTATCAACGATGAACAGCAAGATGTATATTCTATGCGTATCGCTGATTTGCTGATTCGTACTGTAATAGAGATAGAGGCTCTGGCTAAAGAACTATATCTGACCAACTGTGGGGCGGTGGTGCCAGATGAAGAAATGTATTTCGATACCGTATGTATGGCACATCTTGATGGTTTATGGAAGCTTGACAAAAAGGTGGTCCAGGTGGTGTCGCCAAGTATTTATTTCGAAAAGGAAGAGAACAAGGAGTTCCGTCCGTTACATAAGGCATCTAAACGTGGAACTAGTTCTGCTGATTGGAACAAAGCATATCAGGCAGTGAAGCATAACCGCGTGAAAGAGTTATCAAAGGGTAGCCTTAAGAACCTCATTCATGGTTTGGCCGCACTTTATGTACTCAATCTATACTATCGTGACGAGAGGATAAATAGCCTGTCGAGTTCTGATAAGGCAAATGTCAATCGAGGCTTTGGCTCTTCGCTGTTTGCAGTAAAGATTCATAGGGAGAATGGTTTAAGGGCTGATGGCACATATACCAAGAGTGCAGACTATGATGAGTGTGTTTATATAGAAGATCATGAGCCTACGAGCAAGAAGACAGCTATGGAAGCGATTGTTTCACTGAACGAGTATGAACGAACCGCTACGATTGCAGAACTGGAAAAACAGATTAGGGAAAAGGCTTCTCGAGGAGAAGAAATAACCCAAGAGTGGATTGATACAATAAAGGCAGATGTCATTTCCAAGATATTCCCTATCAAGGATTATAAACTTGGAAAGCAGATAACAGATGGACTCACCAACCTGCGTTATGACATTGTATTAAATAAACAACAGTACTGAACAAAATCATCATATGGCCAAAAGAAACTGGGGCAGTAGAACCGTCCCCCTGATCTTTGGAGTAATAAACAAGTTAAACAAAGGCAGAAGATGATCAAGGAACCGTCTCCTGATCTTGTAAATACTGCTATTTACAATGGCGTTTTAAAGAGAGAGTGTTTTGAGTGATTAATTGGGTAAAAAATAGCGAAATGCAATATCACGATAAGTTTAAGACAGAAACAGGTTTAATTAGCCGTTATACGGAAGATAAGGCATTTTTGGTTTGGGCAATGGGCTTATACCTTGATGTGCAAGATTTAGAATCTATGGCTGATGACAACCTTACAGATAATGGTGATGACCATGGAGTTGATTTTCTGCGGTATGATGAAGATGCAGGAACTTTATATTTAGCTCAGGGGTATCACACCAACAAGGTTAAGCAAGCAGCACCTGCAGCGAAGGCTGCTGACCTTAATGCAGCTTGTGCTTGGCTTATTAAGGGTGAGATAGATAAGTTTCACCCAGACATCCGTGAAAACGTTACCGAAGCCCGCGATGCGATTCTTGCGGGGAATGTACAGAAAATTGTACTTATTTACCTGCATAACTGTGGAGAATCATTAGAAGTGCGCAATGAACTTGATACTGCAAAGCAAACATGTATTGCCTTGTTAGATGGGAGTCCTATTGAAGTGGTTCCAGCTCAATTGGGTAATGAATCGCTTGAGCGTTTGTTTCAGAATCAGGCAGCAAATATTATCGTTACGGACACCATAGAATGTCCATTCCCTGTAAGGTACACAGAGACTACTGGCGCATGGAATGCGGCTGTACTTACAGTATCTGGACAATGGCTTAGAGAACAATACAAGCAGTATTCTGGTGATTTATTCTCAGCCAACTATCGTGGGTTCCTAGGTAATTCTCGTCAAAAAATAAATAATGGTATCAAGGCAACTGCAGAAAGAGCTCCTAAGAACTTTTGGGCATTCAATAATGGTATCACCCTTTTGACTACCCAGATACGTAGCGAAGCAGGAAAAACGATTCTGTCGGGTGTTTCTATCATTAATGGTGCACAAACCACTGGTTCTCTTGGAGCTGTGCCTGATAGTGTTGATCTTTCAGAAACAAAGATCCTAACACGCATAATAGAATGCTCTGATCCTGAGACTATCAATTCCATTGTTAAATTTAACAATACTCAGAATAAGATTACTGCCTGGGATTCTTTTAGTAATGATCCTATCCAAATCCAGTTGCAAGAAGAGTTCAAGGCCTTGGGTCATGACTATAACATCAAAAGAGGTTTTAGCAATCGTGATAGTCTTTTGTCAGTTGAGGCTGCTTTACAACCAATGCTGGCTTTAGCCGGTAAATATAAGGACGCTAATAGAAGCAAAACGTACCTCTTCGAATCAAGGTCTTTATATACAGATGCATTTGAACATAGAGGAGCAAGAAACCTTCTGTTCGCATGCTGTTTGAACACTTGCTTACAGGTGATAAAATCAGAAAATAAAGAATTTGTAGAGTCAGGTGCTTCAAATGTGACAGATAGTGACAAGAAGATACGAAATGTATTGGCTGTGATTAAATTCAAATATTACATTATGGCAATCATAGCAGAATCGTTGCATCAATTGGTGAATACGCTTTTGGATCCTAAGAGAATAAGTTTTATGCCTGTGTACGCTAAGGCTGCTGATCATAACTATTCTAATTTAGTATCCTCTTTGAAACCGATTGTAAAATTGATGCTTCCTATTATAGTCAATGAACTTGGTGATGATTTCTATTCTAAGTATAATGACTCTACTACTGTTGTTTCTATTGCCAATAAGGTAGAAACATCACTTAACTCATTAAGGGCGATATCTCCCGACGTGCAGGCGAATCTTAATGGGATAGCTAGTTTGGTATGTAATGGATAATTCTACAAATATTTCTAGCAGCATTTAGTCATTACAACTTCCGCGCATTCTGATTGGCTTTTAGCAAGCAACCGTGAACCCTGAATCATGAACCCTGAACCACAAAATCATGGGGCGGGGGCGATGGTTCCTTAAAAATCAAAAGATTCTCGCGAACTTGATTCTAATGTTTTCCCTAATGAACTGGGATTTTCAAATACAATCAATATATAAGGACAGGACCAACATCGGGATACTCTCAGTATCGGTTCAATAAGTCCCGATGCCTGTCCATATTAAAATATTAAAATTTATGATTAAAACAAAAGAAGATTTATATTATTATTTGGAGCAAGATCGTATTGCTTTAAAATGCCCACCATTAACTTTTTTTAGACGAATACAACAATTCTTCATTCCTAATGAGAAATGGAAGTTTGAACGCTTATTAAGGTATTCAGAGTACTATTATAATCGTAAAAGTATATTACGTTATTGGTATATGTGGAGGTTTAGGCGTCAATCAATAAAACTTGGTTTTTCGATACCAAGAAATGTTTTTGGTCCAGGGTTGTCAATAGCACATTATGGTACAATTGTTGTAAACTCAAATGCTCGTATTGGTGCCAATTGCAGAATTCATGTTGGAGTAAATATAGGAGCAAGCGCTGGAAGAAAAGAAGCGCCCCAAATTGGTGATAATTGTTATATAGGACCAGGAGCAATTATTTTTGGGGATATACATATTGCGGATAATGTAACAATAGGTGCAAATGCAACAGTTAATCGTAGTTGTGATCAAGAAAGAGTTGTATTAGCAGGAACACCTGCCAAGATTGTAAAAGAACAAGCAGAAACTTGGGTGGAATTTAATCATAGGATTGGTTTAAACGTTAAAAACGAATGATGTTATGAATTTATTAACAAAAGTATTTGAAATATACAAAAGAAAGTTTTGGTCTTTAGAAAAACAAGCAAGGGCTGCAGGTGTAACTGTTGGTGAATCTACTGTAGTGGGTTCTCACTTTTGGGGTTCAGAACCTTATCTTATAAAAATAGGATCACATTGTCAGATAACATCAGGGGTGAAAATCTATACACATGGAGGTGCTGGAGCAGTTCGCAGATGGTATCCCCAATTTGATATCTTTGGAAAAGTTACTATTGGTGATTATGTATACATAGGTAACAATTCTCTTATTATGCCAGGTGTTACGATAGGAGATAACGTGGTGATTGCTGCTGGTAGTATTGTTACGAAATCTATCCCTTCCAACGTGTTAGTGGCTGGAAACCCGGCTAAATATGTATGTTCCATCGAAGAATATGTTGAGAAAAACAAGAAGTATAACACAGATACGAAAGGTCTATCCAAAGAAAAGAAAAAAGAAGGACTCCTTTCGTTAGATGAAAGCAAATTTGTTCATAAATCACTGTTAAAGGTAGAAAAACCTTAAGATATGGGAAAGAAAATTAGATACTTCGAAGCTCTTCGTGGTATAGCTATCATAATGGTGATAGGAACACATACTTATTATTATACGCCTTATAATTTATTTATTAGGCAAATAATTAATTGCTGCGTTCCTCTTTTCTTTGTTTTGTCTGGTTTTTTTTTGTACAAGAAAATACTTGACACAAAAGAGCAAATATATTCCTTTTGGAGAAAACAAATCCCCAAGGTATACATTCCCGTTTTAATATGGTCATTGCCCCAGTTTATACCTAATCTATTACATGGGCACATAGTATCAGCGAATATTCTTTTATTCAGTTGTGGTTATAGTGTTTATTATTTCGTGGCTGTTATAATACAGTTTTACCTTCTACTTCCATTGTTGCAGCGATGTAGCATAGGTAAAAAACTGGGGGGGGGGCAGTTTCTTGTTGTATAAGCATCATATCAATTGTATTCATAACATACATACATATTATTTTAGGTATAAAGTTGCCACTAATAATGTATGCAGGATTTTGTTTATTGTGGTTGTGGTTTTTTGTTATAGGCTGCAAGCTATCCCAATCCGATAGACAATATAGTCTTTTAATACCGATTGTAGTTAGTGTAATTGGAATAATTGCATCGTTCTTTGAAGCTCGTTTCCTCATGGAGAATTATGATGGTGGTGCAGGCATAAAGCCCACATCTTTCGTGTTTTCTGCAGGAGTGTGTTATTTATTACTTTCTGCTCGTATGGAGAAAATATATGATAGTATAAATTGCAAAATTGCCAATGTGATAGAATATTTAGGAAAGAATTCCTTTGCATTATATCTGTTACATATTCATGTCGTAAAATATACACATAGTGTTCTGGACATAACTCATAGTTGGACACTATATTTCTTAGTAGTTTTGATACTTTCAATTTTACTGATAGAGATAATAAAAAAACTTATTCCATCAAAATTCCAGTATTATTTGGGAATTTATTAAAAAGAAAACAAAACATTTATAGATTTTTTTTATAAAAAATATGTCCTCATCTTCTGCTAAGAATAAACGAATAGCAAAGAATACCATATTTCTTTACTTCCGAATGCTATTCCTTATGCTCGTTATGCTCTATACGAGTAGAGTAATTCTTGATGCATTAGGGGTTGTAGATTATGGTATTTATAATGTAGTGGGAGGGTTCGTTGCTATGTTTAGTATTGTTAGTTCTTCCCTTACAACTTCTTGTTCTCGTTTTCTTAATTACGAAATGGGAAAAGGAAACACTAAGAATTTAAATATAGTGTTCTCTACATCGCTAACAATTCAAATATTTCTTTCTATTGTAATATTACTGTTAACAGAAAGTTTAGGCGTATGGTATATAAATAATATGATGGTATTACCATCAGAACGACTGACTGCAGCAAATTGGTGCTTTCAATTCTCCGTTCTTAATTTTTGCATGAATCTTATAACAGTTCCATATAGGGCTTGCATAGTAGCACACGAAAGAATGAAAACATTTGCTTATGTAAGTATAATAGAAGGAATATTTCAATTACTAATTGCGTATATAATTTTTTTTAATCCCATAGATCGCCTAATATACTATGCCTTGCTTTCTTTTATTCTTACAAATGTCATACGAATAATATATCAGACATATTGTAGAAGAGAGTTTGTTGAGTGTAAATATTGCTTTGTTATACATAAGGACATGTTAAAAAGGATGTTAGGATATTCTGTGTGGCAATTTATAGGTAATACGTCTGGAATCCTTAAAAAGCAAGGTGTCAATATTCTTTTAAACCTATATTTCGGACCTGTAGTGAATGCAGCACGCGGTTTATCAAATCAAGTACATAATGCCGTCCAACACTTTGCTGGAAATTTTATGATGGCACTTAATCCTCAAATAACGCAATCATATTCTTCTGGTGATCTAAAGTCTGCATTTAGTCTTGTTAATAGAGGCGCAAGATTTTCCTACTATATACTGTTTATTCTGTCATTACCTATAATTATTAATTCAAATTATATAATGCATTTATGGTTAATAAAAATTCCTGAATACTCTGTAACCTTTGTGCAATTAGCATTGATAGATATGCTACTCACTTCCATTTCTCGCACACTAATCACTTTACAGAGTGCAACAGGAAATATTAGAAACTATCAATTAGTAGTTGGAGGGATTTTACTACTGAATATACCATTATGCTATGTCATGTTGGAACTAGGCTTTTCTCCTGTAATAGTAGTTCTTGTTGGCATATTTGTTGAGTTTTTAGCTATTATAGCCAGATTGTATATGCTTCCTTTGATTGTTCCAGAGTTTAAACCATGGTGCTTTGTTAGGGATGTTTTTTTAAAAATTTTGCTTATATCAGTAGTTGCTTCTATCATACCTATTATGATTCATGTGATAACTGAAGAAAATTTTATAAATTTCTTTATGAACGTAGTAGTGTCAATTATAATAAGTATAATAACAATCTTTTATCTTGGTTGTACAAAGCATGAAAGAACAATAGTATTAGAAGCTGCATATAAAGTTAAATCAAAGGTGTTGAGAAAGTAAAATATTTAGACAGTATATGATAGAAATATTAGATAAACATAATTGTTGCGGATGTGAAGCTTGTGTGCAAATATGCCCAAAGCAATGCATATCTTTCAATGAAGATGTAGAGGGCTTTCGATATCCTTTGGTGGATAAAAGAATTTGTATAGACTGTGGCTTATGTAAAAAGGTTTGTCCTATTTTGAATAAAACAGAAGAGAGAAAACCTCTCAAAGTCTATGCAGCAAAGAATCGTGATGTAGAAGAATTGTTAGCATCGTCATCAGGCGGTCTGTTTATATTGTTTGCAAAAGAAATTCTCTGCCAAGGTGGAGTTGTCTTTGGCGCTAAGTTCGATGAAAATTGGAACGTGGTACATGCTTATGCAGAAACTGAAAAGAACTTAAAGGCTTTTATGGGATCTAAATACGTTCAAAGCAGAATAGGAAACACCTATAGAGAAGCGAAGGATTTTCTTGAAGCAGGAAGACAAGTCCTCTTTTCTGGGACATCGTGCCAGATTGCTGGTCTAAAGCGTTATCTTCACAAGGAATATGACAATCTACTGACCGTTGATGTTGTTTGTCATGGAGTACCTTCACCCAAGGTCTGGAGATTGTATTTGGATGAAGTGATGAATAGTGCAGGTAAAGATGCCAGAATAAGTGATATTACTTTTAGGGACAAACATTTGGGGTGGCGAAAGTATAGTTTCATACTAAAAATGACAAAGGGTTATGCAATAGATAATAATATTGCAACAATCTCAGAATTTCATAGAAATAATCCTTATATGCAAGCTTTTATAGCAAATCTTATTCTTCGTCCCGCATGTGAGAAGTGCAGATTTAAAGGAGGAAGAAGTCTAAGTGATATAACATTGGCGGATTTTTGGGGAATATGGAATGTGAAATCTGAAATGTTTGACGACAAAGGAACAAGTTTATTGATAATAAACAGTAAAAAGGGCATTGAAATTACAAATAATTTACATCTTTTGTCGTGTGAAGTTGATTTGAAGGATGCCATAAAATCTAATCCAGCCTATTACAAGTCTTCAATAAAACATCGAAAACGTAAAGATCTTTTTAGAGCATTAGATGATGGTAATACTCCCATATTTATGCTTATGAATAAGTTGTCACAAACAACAAGGTTTCAAAAAATTCAGCTTTTGATAAGGCGTATTATTTACAAAAAAATTCTTAATTAAAATGGAAAATATAGGATTGGTCACATTTTCAACATCTATAGGTAATTATGGGCAAGTTTTACAAGCCTATGCAATACAGGAGTATCTAAAAAAACGTGGACATAATGTGCTTTTGTTGAGACAAAAAGAAGACAATATAAAACGAATATTTAATATACTTATTTTATATATCAAGAGATTATTGTGTATATTAACAACATCTTCAAAAATAAGGAAATCTTATGAGTCACAATATAAATATATTCGTAATAAGCAAAAAGCTGCGGAAGAAGAAAAAAAACATCCGAGAAAATTTGAGGATTTTAGAAAAAATCATTTCACTATAATTGATAATAGTAAAGCCTCTTTAAGAAATAACCAAATAACAGCATTATGTGCAGGTAGTGATCAAATATGGACTGGGCATAATCCATTTCATTTTCTAGATTTTGGAGGGAACAATCTTAAACGCTTTTCTTTAGCTTCCAGCACTGGTAATAGAAAAATAAGTGTTAAGAGTAAAATTAAAATAAAAAAATGGTTAAGCAGATTTGAATTTATTTCTGTCCGAGAGGATTCTGGTTTAAGATTGTGCCAAGAACTTGGATATAATAACACAGTCAAAATACTTGATCCAACCTTCTTGTTACAAGCAGAAGACTATGACAAAATAACATATAAGCAGAATAATAAGGAAAACTATATTTTTGTTTATTTATTAAATTCAGATATTCCTATCCAATATAGCAAGATTTTAAATTTCGCAAAACAAAATGATATGAGTGTAAAATATGTAGCAGGACAAGGTAGAATAGATAATGAGAATAAGATATATGCAACAATACCGGAATGGCTCACATTATTGAGAAATTCAAAATATGTAATTACTAACTCGTTTCATGGCTTGGTTTTTTCTATAATATATCAGAAACCGTTTCTTGTACTACCTCGTATTGGTGATACAGAATATATGAATGAAAGAATTGTCGACATAACAAAAAAAATGGGTTTAGAAGAGCGCATATTTAATGAAGATATAGATATAATAAAAGATAAGATGTCGTTTTCTAAAGCTCTTGACGAGATTATAGAAAATAAGCAAAGACTGAATGAAATTCTAATTAATATTGGATTATAAATAAATTTGGTTTGATAATCAATAATTTAATGATTAGCTCAACATTATTCTTATACATATTCATATTAGTTTTTACGACTTTATGTGCCAAGTTCTCTCAACAAAAGACAATTCAAGGAACTAGGTTAAAAATGGGTATGTTAGTTTTAGCTTTTTTAACTCATTGGATATTCTGTTCTTTCACAAATATAGGAGTAGATTACGAACGATATATATATATTATTAGCAATGATAGTTTATGGCGTTTTTTACGTGGAGAAGAAATAGGTTTCAATGGATTATCCTATATATTATTTAAATTAACTAATAATGCAGATGTCTGTATATTTATATTTAAAACTGTAACTTTACTAATATTCTATTATGGTTTCTATTTATTAAGGAAACATGCTCATTTATGGTTGTGCATAATGGCTTTTAATGTACACACTTACTTTTCTGGATTTTATATCATTGCTATGCAAATAGCTGTTGCTCTGGTATTTTTGTCTGCTGTATTTTCAATTATATATAATTCTAAATACATACCTGTACTATTATCTATTATAGCTGCTACATTTCACACCTCAGCTATTTTAATGGTAGCATGTTTTTTATTCATAATGGTATTGAATCATAAAAATAAAAATATAGGAAAACCTTTGCTTCTTCTGTTAGGATTATTATCACTTGTTGTACTATCTCAAATTCAAAGCATATTGTCTTATTTTCTATCAAATTCTGATTTCTTTGAACATTATGAAGGTTATGGAGAGGCAAGAGAAAGTGAAGGTAGCGGACTGTTTAATTATTTTCTCTACATATTTTTCTTAGTAATCATTATTCCTATAATTAAGAGTAGATTGAATTCACATGTAATTAATTCAATATTGGTTTTTTATGGCTTTTGTTTTATGTTCGCTATTATGGGGTATTCATTGAGTATAACTCGTCTTAATTTTTATAATGTTGTATTACTTGATGTGTCATTCCCTTATCTTTTTTATCAACGCGAAACAAATAAATTAAAGTTAAATAGCTTATTGGGAGTTAAAGTGGAGAAATTTATATTGTTATCGTATTTGTTCTTTTTAGGTTTTGTGTCATTACGACAAGCAACATCACCTCTGTCTACCAGTATGCTATATGATTATATATTCTTTAATCCATTCCAATAATATAGGGTAATATCTTATTAAAGATAAAAGATCTTTTTATAATTGGAGTTTTATTCACGTTATATTTTATGCATTTTAAAATAACTAAATTATGAATGTTGTTATTATTGTTAATAAATTAACTGGTGGAGGAGCTGAGCGAGTTGCTACTTTATGGGCTAATGGATTTAATACCTTAAATAATAATGTGACTATAGTGTTAACAGGACGAGTTATGAATCACACATACCCTGTCTCACCATCTATTAAAATTAAAGAAATTGGTCTTCGAAACAAATATTTAAATTATATTTGGAGAAAGCTATTTGGTAATTTTTTAATAAAAAAATATATAAATGAATCTTGTCCAGATGTAGTCATATCTGTGTTGCCTTCATATGGACCTATACTTCTCAATATTCGCGGCAATAGAAAATACAAAATCGTAGGGACAGATCATAATAGTTATGAAAGGCCAGAGGGGGCAGAAATGTCGAATGAACAAAGATATTTCAAATTTGAATTTAATAAAAAATTTGATATAATTACTGTTTTAACGCAGGCGGATAAAGATATTATAGGCAATAAACTTAAGAATGTTTGGGTTCTTCCGAATCCTCTTGGCTTGTCACCTGCATCCGAGGTGCCTCCAAAGAAGAAAGTTATCCTTGCAGCGGGAAGACTTGATGCATGGCACTATAAGGGATTTGATATTTTGATAAAGGCTTGGGCTAAAATCGCGGATAAAGCAAGCGGGTGGAAATTACAAATAGCAGGTGACTCCAAAAAGGATGGTTTGAAATTCTTAAAAGATTTATGTGCAGAAAAAGGCGTTACAGATTCTGTGGAATTTTTGAGCTATCGGGAAGATATTACCCCTTATTATAGAGATGCTTCTATTTTTGTGTTAAGCAGTAGGTATGAAGCGTTTGGACTTGTGCTTATTGAAGCGATGTCACAAGGTTGCGCATGTATTGCTTGTGATTATAAAGGAAGACAGTCAGAGATTATTACAACGAAAGAAGAGGGATTAGTATGTACCCCTGATGATGTTAGTTCTTTGTCAGATGCTCTTTATAAGATGATATCTGATGATTCATATAGAGAAAAAACGCAATCAAATGCAATTAAGCGTTCTAAAGCATATTCATTAGATAATATAATGGAAAGATGGTATCAAATATTAGGCTTGGATAAAAATCGCAAAAATATATAAGAGTTATGATAAAAAAACAATGTCTGTAATGTCATGTGATAAATATAATATGAAGATAGTTTTTACAATAGCTCACATGAATCTTGGTGGCGCTCAGCGCGTGTGCTATAATCTAATTAATTGGATTAAAGAGAATACTGATTCTGATGTGCATTTGATCATATGTTCTGGAAGGACTGTAAAAGAGGAATATGACTTGAACAATATTCCGCATTCCATTGTATTTGGTGGCTTGTTTAAAAAAATAGTTGGGATCAGACGGACGCTTAAGCAAATAAAACCAGATGTGTTAGTTACAATGGGAGTTCCAGGAGCATTGTTTGACGTTCCAGCATGTGTTGGTTTGGGTATTAAACATATTATATCAGAGCGAAACGACCCTGCTCACTTTGGTGGACGCGCTATTACACGCATAATATCTCGCCTTTTGATGCAAAAAGCTGATGGCTATGTATTCCAGACAAAAGATGCTCAGGCGTATTATGGTGGTGACATGGCAAAAAGATCTGTTATTATTCCCAATCTGTTGTTTATAGGCGATGATTATCCTGCCACTCAATATACTGGAGAGCGAGAAAAAACTATTGTAACAACAGGTCGATTGAACAAACAGAAGAACCATCCATTATTGATACGTGCCTTTAAGAGAATAGTAGAAGAATTTTCTGATTATAAACTCATAATATATGGAGAGGGCCCAGAGCGTCAGAATGATGAAACTTTGATAAAGGAATTAGGACTCGAAGGTCGAGTTTTATTACCAGGCACAATAAACAATGTACCAGAAAAGATACATAAGAGTTCCCTCTATGTCTTGTCTTCTGACTTTGAAGGGATGCCAAATGCCCTGATGGAAGCAATGGCTTTAGGATTACCTTGTATAAGTACAGACTGTCCGTGTGGTGGTCCAAGGGATTTAACGACTGATGGCAAGGATTGCCTATTGGTGTCGGTTGGCAATGAAGAAGCTCTTGCAGATGCAATGAGAAAAGTTCTAAGTAGTGAAAGGTTTGCAATAGAACTTGGTAAAAATGCAATGAAGATTAGAGAAAGATTGTCATTAGACAAGGTTTGCAAACAATGGTATGATTATTTTCTTAAATAAAAAATGCAAAATAACATGAAAGTATTATATTCTACTCAGAGTGTTGTAGAGTTTGATGGGCAACACTTTTATAGTAACCCTGTGAAGGCTACCTATCCGAGGTACTTACCACTTGGTGATGAAATTACTGTTTTGTGTCATGGTAAAAATGTGGTTACCCCCCAAAGCGACATGATAGAAGACGGTGCAGTAAGGTTTGTATTTATTCCTAAGACAAACAACTTAAAGACATTGATTATAGAGCATAATAGGATAAAACAAGTGATTGAAAAAGAGGTAAAGAATACTGATGTATGTGTTGTTCACATGAATGGGCATGGAAGAATGGTGCTGCATTATGCTCAGAAATATGGGAAGCCTATTATGAGCGTTGTCGGTGGTTGTCCATGGGATGCTCTATGGAATTATGATTGGCGTGGAAAATTGCTGGCTCCATGGGAGTGGTGGCGGACAAAAGTTGCCCAAAGACAAATACCTTATACTATATATGTTACGAAATATTTTCTTCAAGGCAGATATCCGAATGGAGGGCATTGGGTTGCTTGCAGCAATGTCAACATAAAAACAGGGGTGGATAGCGTGTTGGAGAACCGTCTGCAAAGGATAAAAGAAAAATATATAAACCATGATGTCCTTCAAATAGGAACATCGGCAGCCCTTGATGTCCCATATAAAGGGCAAAAGTATGTTATACGTGCTTTGGCAAGTCTTAGAGATAAGGGACTCAAATTCGAATACCATCTTATAGGAAGGGGAGACCCTAAATTTCTCCAGAAGGAGATAGAACGTTATCATTTGTCGGAACAAGTGATAATATATGGAGCATTACCTCACAAGAAAGTATTAAGTTTCCTTGATAACATCGATATCTACATACAGCCTAGTAAACAAGAAGGTCTTCCAAGGGGGCTCATAGAGGCCATGAGTCGAGGTTGTTTATGTATAGGATCTAATATAGCGGGGATACCCGAATTACTTGAAGAAAAATATCTCTTCCCAAAAGGAAATGTCAGTAGGTTAACACGTATTTTGGAAAAAATAAACTATGATAGCCTAAAAGAGCAGGGTCTTCGAAACTTCGAAGTTGCTAAAGAGTACGATAGGGATTTACTGAATAAGAAAAGAAATGAATTTATCTTAGAATTTAAAAAATCATTTGAATAAGTATGGTAATAGGATATACAACAGGAGTTTATGACCTCTTTCATATTGGTCATTTAACCCTTCTTGAGAATGCAAAGGGTCTTTGCGACAAATTAATTGTTGGAGTAACAGTTGACGAGCTGGTACTTTACAAAGGGAAGCATGCTATGATTCCTTATTCAGACCGTGCTGAAATAGTGCGTAGTATCAAGTATGTTGATGCTGTTGTCCCGCAGTATGATATGGATAAACTGGCTGCATGCAAAAAGCTTGGTGCTACTGTTTTGTTTGTTGGAGATGATTGGTACGGCACAGAGAAATGGAAGAAGTATGAAGAGGAATTTGCCAAAGAGGGGATAAAGATAATCTATTTCCCTTATACCAAGGGCATCTCATCCACTAAGATTACCGAAGCTTTGAAGCATACACGAGGATGGGCTGATGGAAAAGAGGTGGGGCCTGTAGAGGATAATCATCTAAACGCTGAATAAAAATATGGTAGATAAAAGTTATTGTATGAGTTCATTTCTTTCACTACGATATGTGGAAGATAATGAAAAACAGTTTTTTCAAGGGCTGCACCATCAGGTGTATAAGCAGAAACCGTTAGAAAGAAAAGTTCTCGTTTCTGATGCTCACGATATAGACATTGCTTTGCGCAATGTATTCCGTCGAGTCAGTCATGAGAAATTAGGGATGTTACTCTCTGGGGGCATGGACAGTTCTATACTGGCGTCATATATGCCAGAGGGGTCAGATGCATATACTTTTCGTTTTATGGGAGGCCAATACCAAAGTGATGAACTGGAGAGAGCTGAGTATTATGCCAAATACTATCATCTAAATCTTCATTATGTAGATATAGATTGGAACACGGTCGAACAGAATGTGGACAAGGTAATGGAACATAAAGGCGCTCCTGTACATTCTATCGAACCACAGCTCTATGCTGCTGCTATTCAGGCCAAGAGAGATGGTATTACTATGTTGGTGATTGGTGATGCGGCTGACTACGTGTTTGGAGGAATGGACGGTTTGCTTTCGCAGAATTGGAGTTACGACCAGTATGTGAAGAGAACTATCTATGTTGACCCTGTAGAAGTGCTGAAAGAACCATACGATTTGAACTATCTTTTTGAGCGTTATCGTCTTGGTAAGAGTAGTATTGACTATCTGCGATTCTATGATGAAATAGTTACTGATGAAAGTTATGCATCATACGAGAATGCCTTTGAAACGGCAGAGATAGATTTTATTGATCCATACGAATTACTTAAGATGGCTAAACCTCTCGATTTGGGCAGAATTAGGAACGGTGATACTAAATACCTGATTCGTGATCTCTTTAGAATGAAATATCCGGAAACGGCAGTTCCTATCAAGCAGCCTATGCCACGTCCTGTTGATGCATACTTTGCCAATTGGGAAGGTCCGAAGCGCAAAGAATTCAGAGATGATATTGATATATCCAAGTATTCTGGCAATCAAAAGTGGTTGCTATATTGTCTGGAGCGTTTCCTTAACAATAACGACTAGTAAAATTATTAAGATATGGTTAACAAATATTTTTGCCTCAGTTCTTATATTGCCTTCCGTTATATTTGGAAAGATGGTGTTGATTTTGCTGAAGGGTTTCAGCATAAGAACTTTCGTCCTGTAGAGGATAAGTACAAAATTCCCGTCAAAACTTCAGAGGATATTGATAGGGAGATACAGAAACAGTTCGATGAACTGTATGCAAAATACGATAACATTGGTATACTGCTCTCCGGCGGTATGGATAGTGCCAATCTTGCTGCCTATCTGAAACCGGGAAGCCACGCTTATACATTTAACTCTGTATCTGGCGAGTTTGATGCTGATGTCGAACGTGCAAAGACCTATTGCAAAAAGTTCCAACTGAATCATCATTTGATTGACATAACAATGGAAGATTACGAGAAGTATACGCCCATTGTGATGCGCTACAAGTTCGCACCGGTTCATTCAATAGAATCACAGATTTACAAGGCAGCAGAACTGGCCAAGAAGGATGGCGTACAGTTGATGATAGTGGGTGAAAGCGCAGACCTCATCTTTGGAGGTATGGACAAGCTCATTACCCCAGAGTGGACATTCGATGCATTTGTAAAGAGATACACATTCCTTGATCCTAAACTTGTGTTGAAAAATCCCGTTGACCAGTCGGAATTATTTGAGAAATATCGCAAGGGTGAGAATGGAATTGATGTGTTGAAGTTCATGGATGAAGTATTCTCAATCGAAAGCAGCAGTTCTTATCTGAATGCGTTCGGGGCTGCATGGATGCCTTATTATGACCCATATGCCAAGTTGGTGATGGCAGAACCTTTGGATATGACTCGTGTCCGCAATGGCGAACCTAAATATTTGGTTCGTGGGTTGTATGCTATCAAATACCCTGAATTGGAAATCCCTTTCAAGATACCTATGCCACGCCCTGTAGATACCATATTTAAAAACTGGGACGGCCCAAGGAGGGGGGGGCAATTTCGAGAAGACATCCCTATGGGAGAACTTTCAGGAAATCAAAAATGGCAACTGTGGTGTGCTGAACAGTTTTTGCATTTGTTAAATACTTAACAATTATTATCATATAGTATGGATAAATATGTTATTAAGGAATTTGTCAAGGCTCACAACGGAATATATAGGTTATATTTTTATGTTATGTCCTTTATTATAAATGTGATAAAACTATTCGTGAGGTCTGATGAAAAGTTGATTTTATTTGTTAGTTACGGAGGCAAGCATTTTTCTGATAGCCCTAAGAATATATATGAGGGAATGCTGCGCGACGAACGATTTAAAGATTATAGATTTGTATGGGGGTTCGTTTCGCCTGAGAATTTTAATGTAGAAGGTGCAGAAAAAGTTAAGTTAGATACGATAAAATATTATGTGACGGCTTTAAAGGCGCGTGCATGGATAACAAATGTGATGATAGAGAGGGCTTTAAAGTTCACTGGAAAAAAAACCTATTACCTTTGCACAAACCATGGCATACCATTAAAAGGATTACGAAATAGTAAACCAACATTCACAACATTATCTTCCTGCCTCTATGATAATATTCTGGCACAAAGCGAGGTTGATGTTCAACTTCAAATCCGGAATTTTAACATTGATAGAGAAAGAATAGTTATGTGTGGTTATCCAAGAAATGATAAATTTTCAGAAAATCCTCGTCAACCGCAAGAAAAAGTTAGACGTTTTTTTGGTATCCCCAACAGCAAGAAAATAATCCTTTATGCGCCAACTTATCGAGATTGGAATAATGGGATTGAAACATCTCCTTTACATGTAAAAAAATGGGAAAACGCATTAAATGAACGTTTCGTCTTATTATATAGGGCTCATCCAACAGTCAGAGTTGATTTACAAGAGAGTGATTTTTTTAAGGATGCATCAAAATACGAAGATTTGGACGAGCTGTTAATAGCAACAGACCTTCTTGTTTCTGACTATTCCTCTTTGTTTTTTGACTACAGCATAACCCATAAACCGATGATATGCTGGGCATACGATTATAAGAAATTTTCTGAATATAGAGAGCTGAGGGTTGATTTAGTCAATGAATTATATGGTGGAGAAATAACAGAAGATGAACTAATTGAAAAGATTGTGAAGAGTGACTTTAGTAAGATGATAGAGAGAACAAGGATATTTCAAGAGAAATATGTTACTGTTTTTGGGAATGCAACTAAGAAATCATTAGATTTGATTTATTCTCGTATTCATTAGACGATTTTTCCATTCTGTTCATGAAGAAAAAATGGCCATTGTGGCTATGTGCAATATTAGCAATCTTACTATTTCTAAACTATGAGACAGAAACGGTTCCCTTCCATTACTCAAAAAAGCCATCAAATCATAGCGACTTTTCTGTGTTATGCTATAATGTGAAATGTTCAGACAAAGACTATCAAAGGAATCAGATAGACATCGCTAAAGAAATTATTTCGGAGGCCCCCGATGTGGTTTTCCTATGCGAATTTAACCGTTCGGTAAGCAAATCGCTTAACGCAATGATGACGAAGATGGGAGGTTATGAATGTTTCTATAGGCCAGGGGCAAACTGCATATTCTACAGCAAATACGACATAGACAGTCTTGCTGGGATAGATACTGGGACATCAAAAGGAAAGAAGGCGTTAAACAATATGGTGCATGTGATGACGCCTCATGGTGTTGTCACTATTTTTGGTTGTCATCTCAGTAGCAGCAGAAAGGATTTAATAGGAGGTTTTAGAAATAGGGTAGCAGAAGCGGATTCTATAAACAAAGCGGTATTTAACGAAACAAGTCCTATTATCGTGATGGGGGACTTAAATGATGTTTCAGGGTCATACACGTTAAATCGTATAAAAGACATAGAATTGGCTGATGCTTGGTGGGAAGGAGGTTGTGGATATGGCACTACATTTCATAATAAATGGCTCAGCCTAAGACTTGACCACATATTATATCCAAAAGATAAATTGAATTTAGAAAGCGTAAAAGTGATAGCTTCGGATTTATCAGATCATAATGCTTTAATCGCTTATTTTTCATTTAAATAAATTGTTGTAAGCATGATAATAAACGATAAACGTAAAATAAGAGATATTTTTCGCCTATTAGGTGCACTTATCTTTTCATGGCTCTATATTCCACATATGTTGATGTATTGTTTATTTGGTAAGAAAAAACTAATTGTTAATGATATCGAAGGACTAAAAAAGCAAGTAAATATACCTCTGCAAAATTGGTTGGCAGTTTTGTATTTCCTGCATAATAACAGTTATTATCGTAAAGCATTTTATTATCGTATAGGTCCTGCATTGTCACTTTTGATAGGGTGGTGGAGACCTGGAGATAGTTCTTTTATTATTCCCGACTCTACAAAAATTGGAAAAGGTTTGTATTTCGCACATCCATATTCGACTGTGCTTAACGCAGAGTTTATAGGGAATAACTTTTCGTGCATACATTGTACTACGCTCGGAAAAAAGGATGATAAACGCCCTGTTATTGGTGATAATGTAACGATAGGTTGCCATGCTTGCATTATAGGTGGAGTACACATAGGTAATAATGTAACGATTGGAGCAGGGAGTTTAGTAGTAAAAGACGTTCCAGATAATGCTATAGTAGTGGGCAATCCTCAGAGGATAATAGGGTATTCAGAAAACAAGGAGTAGTCCGTAACCTGAAGCATGTAATTATAATAATGAAAAAGATGCTTTTAAGAATATTGACAATAATATCTGTTATATTCGTAATGTCATGCGGTTCAGGAAGTGCAGAGACAACATCTCAAACACAGGAGATAATAGCGGTAGATACCGTAGATGTAACTATTCTTGGCAGAAAAGATGGGGGCAAGATAATAATAGATAAGGATGTTGACCTGAAAGGCAAGGAATGCAAGATTCCAGATTGTAAGACTTTGGTCTTTAAGGGCGGAATGATAAAGAACGGCATTCTGAGTGGTAATATGACCAAAATAGAATGCAAAGGAAAGGCGTTCGACAAAGTGACCATAAAGGGGAGCTGGAATGTGCCTGAAATAGCAACAAAACTATTCGCAGACGTGAGTTATGAGAATGCACTACGTGATGTGGTGGCTCTGGCGTTTCCCAAGGTAAAGAACAGTATAGTGATAGAAAAGGGGGAATATAAAGTTAAGGCTGAGAAGAATAAGGATGTATGTATCCCGATATGTGGTAATACTGACCTTATAATTAAAGGAACTATTAGATTGGCTCCGAATGACCTTAAGAGTTGTGATATTATTCAGGCGAAAGGGGAGAACATAAACATCAGGGGCAATGGCACGATTATAGGTGACAAGCATACTCATACTGGCAAAGAAGGTGAGTGGGGTATGGGAATAAACCTGAAAGGGGCTATTAATACAACTATATCTGGTTTAACCATTAAGGACTGCTGGGGTGACTGCATATATGTTGGAGGCAACTCAAAGAATGTGCTGATAGAACGCTGCAAATTGGATCATGGTCGCAGACAGGGCATTTCTATAACTAAGGCTGATGGAGTGACTATCAGAAATTGCACGATTACCAATGTAAGTGGCACTAATCCGCAATATGCTATAGATGTGGAACCTAACAGGCGTGATTCTATAGATAACATACTGATAGAAAAGGTTATCGTAAAGGACTGCGAGGGTGGATTTGTCGTAGGTCATCGTGCTCGTAAAGAAGGAGCCAAGACTCCCTGGATAGGAATGATTACGATACGTGATTGTATAGTGTCAAGCAAGAGAAAAGTGCCAATAAGAGTAACAAGGTGTGAAAAGGTGAAGATAGAGAAGTGCTCTCTTTATGCTCAAATAGGAAGAACAGCCATCTATGTTATAGAAGTTGGAAAGGCAATAGTGCAGAACAACACAGCGAGCATAGATGGCAGCATTATAGAAAAAGCAAAGAATGGCGCAAAGAAACTCGTAGGTAAAGGCAAGGAGCCCATCCACGTAAGCACGATAGAGCCGAGCCTCATAAAGAATAATAAGGTGATAGAGAGGTGATAGGTTAGTAGGTTAATAGAATATTAGATAATAATGAGAATTTTGGTACTCGCAAATAATCTCTTGGGGCTATATAGTTTTCGCAAGGAGGTGATGAAGGCTTTTGTTGATAGAGGGGACGAGGTGATGATCTCGGCTCCTCTGGATGATAAGGCGCCTGATGTGGAGAAATTAGGATGCAAGATTATTGCAACAAAGTTTAACAGGCAGGGAACGAACCCTATAGCGGACATGAAGCTGATGTGGCTGTATCGTAAGATGATAAAGCAGACAAAGGCAGATGTGGTGCTGACCTATACGATAAAGCCTAATCTGTATGGCGGTATGGCGTGTGCTCTGACGGGTGTGCCACAGATAGCGAATGTGACAGGACTGGGTGCGGCAGTGGAGTACCCTGGTCTGATGCAGAAACTTACGATATTCCTATATAAGGTAGGTATGAGGAAGACAAGGTTGACTTTCTTCCAGAATACTGATAATATGGAGTTCTGCCAGAAGCATGAGATGGTGAAGGGACCTGTGAAGCTGATTCCTGGCAGTGGGGTGAACCTGCAATATCATGCGAAGCAACCTTATCCGGCTGAAACAGAACCTATACGTTTCCTCTTTATGGGACGTATAAGGCGTGAGAAGGGTATAGAGGAATTCCTCACAGCGGCTGAGACAATAACGAAGAAGTATAAGAATGTGGAATTCCACGTTGTGGGTGGTTGCGAGGGCGACTACGAGGGTAAGTTGCTCGATTTGCAGAGCAAGGGCGTATTGACTTATCATGGCAGACAACCAGATGTGCGTCCGTTTATAGCAATGACAGCATGTACTTTGCACCCTTCGTTCTACCCAGAGGGTATGAGCAATGTATTATTGGAGAGTTGTTCAACTGGTCGCCCAATAATGACCACGATGCGTGCCGGATGTCGGGAGATAATAGAAGATGGACGCAACGGTTTTCTGGTGAAGCAACAGGATGCAGAAGACCTGACAGCGAAAGTGGAGAAATTCATCGCTCTGCCTTATGCAGAACGCAAAGCCATGGGAGATGCAGCACGCGAGAAGGTGGAACGAGAGTTTGACCGTCAGATAGTAATAGATGCCTACCTTAATGCGGTGAGTGAAATAGAGAAGCAATAAAATGCATTAAAGAAATTTATGCTATTAGAGCTTATTCAAGTAACGTTAGGACATAGAAACAAACTGAGCCGTATATTGTCATCAAAGGAGTGGCAGGATGTATATAAGAAGGCTCAGAAACAGTCTGTGGCAGGTGTGTGTCTGCAAGGTATGTCTCGTTTGCCAAAAGAACAACAGCCACCCGAGGAATTGTATTGGGAGTGGTATGGAGTGGCTACGCATATACAGTTTACTAATGCCAAAGTGGATGAGCAGGCTGCATCGGTATGGAGAAAGTTAAAGGATGCAGGGCTGGATGCAGCAATACTGAAAGGGCAAGGGATAGCAACGGAGTATGGTGACTTAGCATCGCTCAGGCAGAGTGGTGATATAGATGTGTGGGTACTTGGAGGATATAAAAAGGTATATGATTTTGTTCAGAGTACTTTCCCTACCGATGACGTGGCATATCACAGATTCCACTACAATATGTTTAAGGATATGGAGATGGAACTGCATCACAGACCAACACTTATGCGAAATCTGATAGACGACAGAAAACTGGCAAGATGGTATAATAGTTTCGGGGCTGACAGTTTCGTGTATCTGGAAGAAAAGGGTTTCGCTGTACCACCAGTTGAGTTTAACAGGATTTTCATACTGACTCACATTTATAGACATTTCTTGTTTGAGGGAATAGGGCTGAGGCAGGTGATGGATTATTACTTCGTATTGAAGAATGATAAAACTTGCAAAAAGGAAGAAACTGCCAAGATACTGAAGGAACTGAGGCTGATAAGATTTGCGGAGGCGATGATGTGGATACTTCATACTCAGTTTGGTCTGGAAAAGGATAAACTCATCTGCGATATGAATGAACAGGAGGGACAGTTTGTCTTGGCAGAGATATTACAGACAGGCAATTTCGGTCGCGCAGATACCAGATTTAAGGGAATGTCAACACTTCATAGAATGTCTAAGCATGGCATCCACTTGTTTTTGCATTATCCTTCTGAAGTGATTTGGACTCCAATATGGCTGATATATCACAAAATATGGCGATATAATAAGCAACAGAGAATAAGGAAAAGTTTAAAACAGAAGTAATTATAATGTTATACGCATTAGCACATATACTGAGAGATAAACTGAGCTGGCTATGGCTCCTGATAGAGAAGGTAAACTCAAACTTATTCTATATAAGGTATGGAAAGAGGCTAAGGAAATTTTCTTTCAAGGAAAAGCCAGAGGGATACGAGATTATCCCCATGAGGGATGTGCCAATAGAAGAAATGGTAACATTCTTCAGTCAACAGCCAGAGGAGGCTTATAAGTTTTTCCATCCTCACGGATTTGATGCAAAGAGCATTAGGAGACTACAACAGAACAGGTCTTTCCTTGCCTATATACTGCGAGACAAGACAAACGGCAAGATAGCTGGCTACTGCTTCAACAGAAGCTTCTTCCACGGACAGGGCTTCCGCGGCAGAATGGTTGACATTGAATATCGTGGTAAAGGACTTGGCACAACGATGAACAAACTGTTAAATGAAGTTGGCTTTGGCATTGGCGTACGACTATTTGAAACCGTATCCAAAGACAATGTAGCATCATATAAGTCAGCCCTTTCAGCCAGCAATGTCAGAGTTGTAAAAGAACTTCCACACAATGAGTTGTATCTGGAGATTGTGAAACCTTGACATTGACGATAGCTAAGTAATGAAGATAATTGATACCACATTGTTAGATAAAGTATCTTCTGAGGCGAAGGATTCACCGAGACTGAGGATGAATTATAACTTCTCAAGACCTTCGGAATGAGCGAGCAGAGCTCGAGGCCATCAATCGCTGGAAGATAAGTGCCATCGTTTTTGAATGCCGTGGAGCCGGGAACGCAAGTGCCCATACACAGACATCCGACTAAGGATGAGTCTTTTGTGTTGTTACGAGGTAGAGTTAGAGTGAATACCTACGATGATGATGGTACAGTGATAGAGAGTGTAGTGCTCTGCCCAGAGGAAGGACTCTATGGGGTAGATATACCCAAGGGCGTTTGGCATAATGTGGAATGCCTGGAGTCAGGTAGTATCTTCTTTGAGTGTAAAGAAGGACCATTCGTGCCGCATGAAGTTTAGAGTTTAGGGTGTAGAGTGTAGAGTTTAGAGACAGTCTTAATGGTTTAGAGTTTTAGAGTGTGGAGATATGGCAAACGAAGTTTTTGGGTATCGTAAGTTGATTGCATATCAGAAGGGGAAAGAGGTCGTTAAGCGTACTTATCAGCTTTTGAAGAAGTTCCCTACTGATGAGCGTTACGCTATGTGTGACCAACTAAGACGTGCATCTGTTTCTATAACTTCAAATATAGCTGAGGGAATAAATCGTTTCTCTGTTAAAGATAAAGCTCACTTTGTTGAGATGGCCTACGGCTCACTTATGGAGGTGTCGTCTCAATTTGAAATAGCTGAGGAACTTGGATATGTCAGTTCTGAGGATAGATTGAGCATGGACATGCTTATAGAGGAAGAAGCCCGCCTTTTGTCGGGACTACTTAATTCCTATAAACCTTCCACTGACTCTAAACATTAAACTCCCCACACTACACTAATTTTATAAAACAATGGTTTTAAAATACTTATTTGATAGAATAGTTTCTTTTATTGGGCTACTTTTTCTATGGCCAGTATTGCTGATAGTGGCGATACTGGTAAAAGTGAAGATGCCAGGAGGGCCTGCGTTCTTCGTGCAAAAGAGAGTCGGTAAAGGTGGCAAATTATTCGACTGCCACAAATTCCGCACGATG
>OCVV011263684.1_pt1 | contig 26276 bp, 30 predicted proteins | sample 1539721 | NCBI WGS metagenome assembly OCVV01 (sample SAMN02144230, study PRJEB22623) | gut metagenome | biome: sheep rumen | host: Ovis aries | place: New Zealand | reverse complement strand
GAAGCGCCCTGCGGGCCGCTTCGCGGCGCGATTGAAATGGGCCGCCCGCCGGTAAGAAACGGATATCTTCGGAGAACAGCCCGTATAAGCGTGACTTTAACGCTTGCTGAACTGCGGTGCACGACGTGCCGCTTTGAGGCCGTACTTCATTGGGCTTTACGGCCTGAACCCCTTGATTATACTGGGTTTTTTGAAGGTCTCGGATTTTTTAACCCCTATTTTAACCCGTAATATTTGAGGAGGCTTTGCCACCTTCAGCTGTATTATTGACCGAATGCACCGTTCACTACAGCTGCAAGTTCTGTAGGTTTATTATACTTCACTTTGGCGTAAATGTCCATAGTGATCTTGCTGTTCTCATGGCCTGCCAAGTACTGAACCGTCTTAGGATCGACCTGTGCATAGATCAGATTCGTAATGTAGGTGTGACGGAGCTGATGAGGCGTCACTTGGAAATCCAGACTGTAGACCACCTTACCGTTATGAGCCGCAGTCTCACCCAGCCTTGGAGTAACGGTGTGCTTGATCTTGGAGCCATTCACGTATCTGACATACGTCCGCTCCTTGGTGGAGCGAGTGACAATGTACTGCCAGACACGCTTGAACTGCGTATAGGAAAGAGGCTCGCCTTCGCTGTTTGCAATAACGTATTCGGAGGTAGAATTCTCTTTCGCTTCTTTCAAGCATTCGACAAGGCACGTCGGCAGGGGTACATCCCTACGCGCTGCCTTTGTCTTCAGCTCGGTAAGGATCACCGGCCTGTTGTGCTCAGTGTGCCATGCTCTCTCAACGGAAAGATACAGATATTTTTCAGTCCATCTGCACCAAGTCTTCCAAAGTCCCAACCAAGGCCGCAGTGGTTAACGACCCAACTCACAAAGCCTGAGCAGTCAAAGCTCGTGGACGGGCTGGAGCCACCCCAAACATAGGGATAGCCGAGATACTTTTCCGCTTCACGGATCATGGCTGCAAACTTTGCGTCACTCAGCGCTTCAGGCGGGATATCGTAGGACATGCCGTCCAAAATCGGGAGTGCATCCGTTGGGAAGAGATAATCCCTATTGCCGAAGCTTGCGTTTCCTGATTATTTCTTACGCTGGTCTTTGCGTTGGTTACTGCCGGTACTCTTTTGACCTCTGGCTTTCTGACCGGCTTTTCCGTTGCCAGATGCTTTGCTTTGTGTCTTGCCAATGCCAAGAACCTCCTTCTCATAGATTTCTTCCTGAATAGCCGCATAGAAGTTATCCGTCTTGTATGGCCGGACACCCGGCCTTTTGAACCTCATCTCAATGATGTTCTTCAAGATCTTCTCCAGCGGCCTGCCGTCTTTCTCATACATGGCAAAGAGGAAAAAAGGCAGTGCAATCACGATCATGATTGAAGCTGCCAGCGTTGAACCGAGGGTATGCCTTGTCAGCAGATAGAATGGAATGCTCACCGCTCCCGCACACCCGAAACATATCAGTTGCCTCTTTGTCAGGTTGAAAAGGACTTTCGTTTTAACTCGCGTCAGATCCTTCGGAACCTGCACATATGCCATTCACATCACTTCCTTCCATCGAAATATCTGACTTTACTTCATTGCCCCAAGCATCCCAGCCGGGGACTTTCTGCCTTGCAAACAGCTCGATTCGGGGAATATCTCCCATGAGCTGAACGATTCGATCACGCACTTCCTGCGGCTTTTTGCTATGTTCTTCTATGTGGCTCATGACCACCTGATGTACTGCCGCGTCTCGCCGCCTTGGATGACCGCGTGTCGCCAGAATACACAGCTCAACATTACTGCGCGTCCAATAGCCCATGCCCCAAAAGAGGCTGTCTGCCTTTCTGTTCTGCTTGACCCAAACAAAGGCTATCGTCTTGTAGGTGAACCCCCACGCAGTCAGGACTTTGAACCCGTCCAACAGGCAAGGGATCGTTACCCATAAGAAAAGAGCGCAGTCCTTATCAGCCAGCTCTCCTACCGGAAGCTTACAGATATCTTCCAGATTCATTGTCGGATAATGGCTTTCTGCACTGCGCCCAAGGCCTTTCTTGGAGTACACTTCATACCGCCAAGGTGGATCTGCATAAATCACACTGTACTTCTCGCTCATGTCCGGCTCCTTAATGGGCATTGAAAATAGATTTGCTGATAGAGCCGGTTTTGAAGAGAGCAAAGCAAAGAATCACGGTATACGCGGCAATGGAAAACAGTGCCGAATGGATGTCTGCTGCAACTGACATCTGATTGACCAGAACGCAGTAGATGCCCACGATGACCATGATGAAAAAGCCTTGGAAGCCCAAGGCCACAAGCCCTCTTGCATAGTTGTTTCCTACCTGACCCCATTCGCGGTTCGTCAGCGTTGCGAAAGGAACCGGCGCAACAGAGGAATACAGGTAAATCTCGATCATTCTGCCGTAGAGAACGACAGTGATCAGTACCGAGATTATCTTCATACACATGGAGACAAGCGCCGTCTCCAGCGTCAACGCCAACAGTTCACCGATACCCATAGTCTCCATCGGATCTGATACTTTGCGTGCTTGAGCATTGCGCCCGTTTCCACCAGAAGAGTACCTTTTGTCAAGGTTCAACAGCACGTAGAACGCAGGAAATATTGGTTTTTCGGGTTGCAGAAGCCATGAAAACCATGAAAGGGGCGGAGATCCGCCCCATTTTGCTGTTCAAACCGGGTCAATCGGTGTCAGGATCCGCTTCCTTCTTCACAAGACGCTTGACCTTATCCTCCAAAGTTTCCTTGGAAGTCTCGCTGAAGTGGAGACCAACAACGAACGTTGTGTTGCCGGACCGCATGGTAAAACCGGAGAATTCCGGTTCAGCAGCCGGAGCCTCACTCATCACCTCGGGCTTATTCACTGCATCCATCGTCGGGATCCTCATCATCGAAATCGTCATCCTCGTCCAGCTCGTCCTCGGAGTCATAGAGGAAACGCTCGGAATCAAACAGCTGGTTGATCTCCCACTTGGAAAGCTTACAGAGTGCGGTCCAGCTGAAGTCATCCATCTTCCTGATTCTCTCGCGGAGAATAACAGCCGCCGTCCTGAATTCCTCATCGGGAAAGGCCATGCAGACGACCCCAAGCCTGTCCATGGTGTTCTGGCGGTTCGGAGTACCAAACAGGGCGGTCAGCAGTGCATCGTTGAAATTGAATCTGTTCTCGTTCTTCATAGTACATTTGTCCTTTCGTTTTTGATTGATCGGGGGGCCGTCTACGAAACTGTCTACGAACCCACTAACACTTTTACAGTTTCCGGCGAACCCTTTTTCGTCGGATTTACTTTATTTACCCTCGTTGACGTTTTTCGTTGACATAGAAACAACTGTTCAAGGAATATAAGGCTTTCCGGCCTCTCGGTACTGCTTTTTCCTGTCTACGAACCGTCTACGAAAGTGTCTACGGAGTGTCAAAACCGGGGAAGGGGATCTCCGCGTCATCGGACAGTTCTACAAAGCCGTCATTCGTAGACACCCTTTCCCATCCTTTCTGTGAACCGTAATCCGTCCCGGTGAAGCGGCGCGGCTTGTCAAAGTAGCGCCATCCCGGGAGTGATCCTTCGCGGATGAGCTGGTTCATGATGTCGTTGATCTCGTTCGTCTGCCATCTCTGCGGCTGTGCGAACTCATTGTGAAGTGCCTCGCGGAAAAGCTGTTTGGAGCAGACCTTATCCTCGGTATAGTCCTGCATGAAAGCAAGGATCAGGCCGGAGTCCACATCTTCCTGCATGAACTGTCTCTGGCGCTGCCGGACCTCGGCTTCAATCTCCGGGGAGAGCTTCAGCCTGGTCTTGCCGGAGCGCCAGATCTCCATGACCTCGGCCCACATCTGCCGGATATACTCTCTGGACGCATTCTCATCGTCCAGAATGAACACCTCGGCTTCGCTTTCCTGACAGGAGATCGGCAGGAACCGGCGGTTCCCGGTCCTGTCGCCCGGAAGAAAAGAAACCTTGTTGGTCGTCCCGGCGAACACGCACTGCCTCGGCCTGTCCTTCGGATACCGCTCATAGGGAGTGCGGTAAGTCTCCTTCTGACGGCTCAGAAAGCTCTTGATGGCCTCGTTGCTCTTGGCGTTGTTGGTGGCCAGCATTTCGGACAGCTCGATGATCCAATGGCCTTGGAGCTTCTCATAGACCTTGCCGCTTTCCAGATCCTTCAGGTCATCCGTGAACCAGTCGTCATCGACGGCCAGAAGCCTGAAAAACGTCGATTTCCCGGCTCCCTGATCCCCGACCACACAGATGATATAGTCGAACTTGATCCCCGGCTTAAAAGCCCTTGAGATGGCTCCAAGCATGAAGAACTTCAGGACCTCATAGGTGTAGTCGCTGTCGTCGGCCCCAAGGAAGTGCCGGAGGGCGTAGCGGACTCTCGGCGTGCCGTCCCATTCCAGACTGTTCAGGAAATCGCGGACCGGATGGAAAGCATTCCTGTTGGACACGATGTTGATTGCTTCCTCGATCAGATTCTTGGAAGTGATCCCGTAGGTCCTTTCACAGTACAGATGGATGTTGTCAAGGTCGTTGTCAGTGAACCCGGATCCGCTCCGGCGCTCCCATCCGAGATCCTTCACGATATCGACCCTCTGCGTCAGCTCGTTGTAGCGGATCGCCCCGCGAAGGAGAGGATCATAGGACAGGATCGCTTCGGCGTTTGTAATGCAGTTTTTCACCTGACCTTTCTCCGTCGTTTCCAGAAGATCCCTCACATCCTCCGTCGTCATGTCCGGCTGTAAGGCCGCTGTCGCCGCCCGGAGCGCGTTCTCCGTCGCCGGACTTAAAGCCTCTGATTCGTCTTTCAAGATCGTCCACCTCCTTTCCCTTTTCGATCACGACGAATGCTTTGTCTTCCCTTGAACCGTAAAGCAGAAGGTCCAGAAGGTACCCGACATAGTCCCTCTTGTGCATCGCCTCGACGAACAGGGGATGGAAGTCCTCTGTCGGGGAGCGCGGCGCGTATTCCTCGGCCCAATGGTTCAGCAGATGCAGATAGTCGCAGAAGACGTTGTAGATCCGGTTGACGGCCTGCTCAAACTGCTGTTTCTCCGTCCGTTCACGCTTGGCTTTCTGGCGAATGCCAGGCTGAACTTCCGGCCTGTTTTCCGCAGTCACCGTGAGGCCCATGTCTTCAATGAGCTTCCCGGCGGCATCGTAGGGCGGCAGGCCGAACAGCTTTGATGCGAACCGGATCACGTCGCCTTTTTCCTGACAGCCGAAACAGACAAAGTTCTTATCGACCTTCATGCTCGGCGTCTTATCTTCATGGAACGGACAGCGCATCATGCCCTTCCGGCTGACCTTGTAACCGTAATGCTCCGCGACTTCTCGGGTGCTGACCTGTTCTTTTATCTGGGAGTAGATTCCCAAAAGCATCACCTTCTTTCTGACCGGGACATGAAAAAAGCGCCTGTCTTCATCGGTAAAACTCAAGTGAAAACAGACGCTCATCATCTATCCCTGTTCTGTTGTTTCTTCTTCCGGGTCTGATCCTGTTCGGCCCTTCTCGCGGCATTAGCGGCATCGGCCTCGACTCTGTTTCTGGCAAGCAGCTCCCTGATGGATCTCTTGATCGGCTGTTGGATCTCTTCCTTCTTTTCGGGAGAATGGAAGATCGCCGTAAGCCTATCTGAGATGTGTCTGGTCATTCCCTTGAACCGGTCCATCAGATTCGTGAAGATCTTCCCGGCGAACTGCCTGCCGTTTTCAGTCAGGCGGTTGTCGCTGAGGACCTCTTTTCTCTGAGCCGCTATGATCTCGAAGTCCTCGTTTCGGACTTCTTCGTGAACCGTCTGGGTTACTGCTTCCACCGCTTTCTCATAAGCCGTCTCCGCGACTTCATCCACGAAAGCCTCCGTGTCCTCGATGCGGACTGTGATAGCCGTCAGCTCGGCCTCTTTGGATTCTATCGCCCGGTCTTGAGCCGCCATCTTTTCCTTTTGCTTCATCAGGATATAGTCCTGCTTCTCCAAATACTTCCGGCCACCGTATTCCGGCTCATGATCCAGATGCAGTCCGTGCTTCTCGCAGATCGCAAAAAGCATGGCGCGGCAGGCGGCATCGAAAGTCATCTTTCTGTTGTTCAGCTTGCCGGGCTTCTGGTCCGGATTCGGGAGATCGAACCCCAGAGCTTCCAGAGCTTTTTCCTGTTGCGGCGCGATCTCGCCATAGCGGTTTTCACAATCGAAGACGTGCCGCTCATGGATGTGCGGCGTAGACTCGTCCAGATGCAGTGACCAGTCCAAGATGTGGATGTGGTCCCCGAAGCGTTGCTGAAATTCCTCGAAGAACTCTGCCGCGATCTCTGCCAAAACTTCCGGCGGGACGGATTGTTCCATCGTGCCGATCTGGATCACGGATTCTTCCGGACAGGTCTTTTTGTCTTTCCAGAGATCGTCCGGCGATCTGTCTCTGCCGGAATGCCCGGACTGCCTGTTCCGTTCATGCTGACCGTCGCAGTACTCGCCGTAATGCTCATGATAGTAAGCGCGCTCGATCTGCTCGAAGGAATAAGTGATCTGTTCTTCATCTGCCTGATCCGAAGGAAACCGGAATCCCTGATAGCAGTCCCAATAGACGTTTTGCTTCGCTCGTTCCTGATCGATGTGGTCACTGTTCCCGATATCGAAGCGGCGGTCATTGTGTTTTGGATTGTAAGTCCCATGCTTGCCGGATCGGCCATTGTGCCTTGTCATCTTCATAGGCAACTGCTCCTTTCTTGAAAATCATGTGTGGCCCCTGCCTCCTGAACCCATGGAAACAGGGATGTTTGTCGGCAGGTAATACCCAGTACTAAGTGTCGGTTCCCAACACTTAACTGGGCGGGGCCTTGCCCTCGACCCGCGTCGGACGCTTCGCCCCGGCACCCAGATAAGAGACTGCCGCCTCTTAACTCTGCCAAAGGGAACCGCGTTCCCCTTGACCCCTTGCTCCGGCAGTCCTGACACTCGCCGTTTGCCCGGCGGCTCGTTTCAGTCCTTCCGGCTTTTTGCAGAACCGTTCGCCGGACGGTCCCACAAAAATAGCCGCTGAGTGTTTCGCTGCCATCCACAAAAGAGCGGTGGAACGAAGCTCAACGGCTTCCTCATCTGGCTCGACCAGGGCAGTGCCTTGGTCTTCGTCATATTCGGTTTTCACAGGATCGCCGCGTGGCCGATCCTGCTCGATGGGTAAAACAAAAGCGACCAACTTTTCCGGTTGATCGCCTTTGCTTTACTCATCTTCAATTAGGCACATTACATCTTCGGTACCAGCGTACTGAAATCAATAGCGTTTTTAGAAACATCCCAACATCCAACACGCATCTTCTTAATCTTCTTGCCATTTCCAAAATCCAACAAATCTTCTCGTCGAAATACATTTAATAACTTATTCAGACTTCCAAGGTCTGCGGAGGTCAATAAAAAGGCTTCTTCGGGATCAACGAGCTTGCAATACGCCCAAAGTTGTCCAAGATCGCGGAGTGTTAGTTTAGTTTTCTTGGCTTCGATAAAAAACAGCTTTACATCGGATCCCTTTTTAGCGATAGCCAATACGTCGATCTGAATATCAACGCCATTAGCCATCTCCTTAACGACATCATATTTCGCTAGAACACGATCTAAACGCTCAGCATGTGCATCAACAGCAATCACCTCATATCGCTTATACTTGTCTTTGATGTACTGCTCCAACCATATTCGCATCGGCTCATACAATTCTTCTTCAAGCATTACTCATCATCCTCTGGTTTGTATCCTAAGTCTTCTGCAATCCCGGTCCAACTATCGTAATGCTTACCTCTGATTTTCTCAGGAATAAACTCATCATTCTCGCCGGGATGATGCGGCTTTTCTCTCTTCTTTTGGGTCAGCTCCCAGTAGTATTTGTGAAGTCGTGCCGCCGGATCCTTTCCTTGCATGATATAAGGTCTTTTCTGCTCTTCAGCAAAATAATCAAGTGCCTCTTGTTTATGGAGAACCACAAACCCAACTGGTTGATATTCTAAGGCCCATACTTTTACTTGATGCTCTTTCTTCCAGAAATCAGGTTTGCCCTGATTGTATTTAACCAGATTGCCATCCCTCATGTTTGGATGTGCCCAGTCAATCGCCTGAACCGGGATATCAATGCTCTTAAGCAAGTTGCAGAAATCCACAACAAGGTCCCAATTATGAGGTATCTCGAAATAGACTCGATAGTTCGGCTCAGAGAAAGCATAATTACTGCGACGAATATACCCCGTCACATCCGCAAATCCTTTTACGAATTGTTTTCTCTCATCATAAGTGAAGGAAAAGACTTCTGGCGATATTCTTACGTTGTCGGAGGACGTTGCACCGCCTATATACCTGAGAACTTCTCTCATCAAATAGTCTTCATTAGGTTTTCTGAAAGAGAGAATAGACATATTTGCATTCTGAGTGAATGACAATGATGTCCCCAATAACGGCTCTAACATCTGCCTAATGTCAGTGATACTGGCTTTAACGAAAATCCCAACATTGTGTTGGAACTCTGTTTCCAGTTTCTTATGCGGGATCTCTATAGAAACTGTCGTTTCCGTTGGGCCTCTTTGGATCTCGCCGTTTCCAGTTATCATTCCAAGCAAATATGCCATCTCAACGTTCATACAAACACCCTTACCTTCTGTATCCTCGCTCAAACGCCTCTATGTATCCACGCTTCTGAGCGATACTTCTGATAGCCGAAACATCCTGCCTGTCTCCAAACCTAAAACCATAATTCTGAACGAGATCAATGACAAATTTCGACTTATTGATGCGCCCTACACAAGAGCCTGTACCTTTGCCCATATTTCTCATAAGTTTATCCGGGCAATTGCTTAAATCCGCGAAGTTGATTCGGAACTGTGGACTAAGTTTGTTTGGCATTCCACTTGGCGTATCTCCCAGTTCGATAGGGCGATAGGTTTGACCGGGAAAAAGCCTTTCAAAGGTTTCATCTCGACCGTCTTTCGGAACTTCCGCTTCAAAGGAACTCACTCTGTATGGCGAGGCCATATAACCGACAATCTCGAACATTTCTTCCTCGGAACCAACGTCTATCGTCTGTGCGCGTTCACCTACTAAGGGATGATTAACACTATGATAGTACGTTCTGCCATATGATGGTCTCGATTCTCTGGAGGGAGCAAGTGAAATTGGAGTTGCAACAGCTGCTTTCTTCGCGGCAGCAGCTTTTGCTTCTTTGTCCGCTTTCTCCTTTTCCTCAGCTATCTTCTTGAGAAGCTCTTCATCTTCCGTTGTCAAAAAAGCTTCAAATGCTTTTGGAAACATAAACTTCTTTACCTGACCGCTGAAATCTATCTCGATATAGCCGCCAGAAATGGATTTTACAGTTCCTTCTCCGAAAGTCTTGTGCTTAACTTTGCTCATCGAGTCACCCCCATTACTTTTCCTTCAGGCCAAAGGCTTCTGCTATCTGATCAGCAATCGCTTTTGCCAACAGCGGTGGGACGGCATTTCCTATCTGCTTTCGGATATAAACCTTTGAACCATAGAAAATAAATCTATCATCAAATGATTGTATCCTGGCCGCCTCTCTCGGAGTAATCGCACGATTCAGATAAGGATGATTGTTTGTTCCGTTTGAAGAAGCATCGAATCTGGTATCTACTGTAGGTGAAACATCATCCCACTTTAGTCGTCCCCATGTAGTCTTAAACTTTTGATTTCCATGCATTTCTTCTGGGAGAAAGTCCTTTCCCTGTTCAGGAGGAATTAACTTTAGCTTTTCAATTGCCACCGGTTTGTGATTGGATGCCTTGTGGTTGAAAAGTTTTGTGCTTCCTTCTCTGCGGGCTTTCTGATAATCACTATTCGGTTCCGTGATATATTCTTGTTCAAATTCACCTTCACCGGATTCCAAATAAGCCAAGTCAGAGATAGCATCACGAACGGTGGTTCTTGTTGTCACAGTCGGTTTAGGCAACGCGATCGCACCATGCTTAGAGCAAATAAAGATAGCTCTTTCACGGGACTGTGGGACTCCAAAGTCAGCTGCATTCAGAATGGCAAATCTAACCGCATATCCAAGTGCTTCTATTGCTTGAACGATTTCATCCTTAAACCATCCATTTGCGGATAACAACAGTCCCTTTACGTTTTCTATAACAAACACATCAGGTTGAATCTTACTGACAAGGTCCAGATATTCTCTGAAAAGGAAGTTACGCGGGTCTTCAAGTCCGAGTTTCTTCCCCTTCATAGAATAACCTTGGCATGGCGGTCCACCGACAATCATGTTTACGCCAGTCTTCTGTGATAATTGAACTATCCGATCCTTAACATCCTTATCAGTGATATCCCCGACGATAACCTCTGCCTCAGGCATATTTCGCTTGAAAGTCTCAGCAGCTTTTTCATCGAAGTCCAGAGCAACAACCGTCTTAAAGAACGGGTTTTTGTCCATTCCCCATGAAAGGCCACCTGCTCCGCAGAACAGATCCAGCACCTTGAAATCATTAGGAGTAGGAACCGCATCAACCTTTTTCCTGATAAGGATTCGTTTGAACAATTCTTTCCCATCGATCTTCGGCTTGAAGAGATCGAACTCATTATCGGAGCCGTGATTCGCTTCTCCAACGATTTCAAATTGTGAGCCATTATGATACTTCAAATAGGTGATTGGTACGCCCATAATCCCATCATAATCCATGGGAATATCTGCCACTCTACGGACATTAATTCCATCGAAGTTGTCATATTTGGGATACTTCTCCGGATCATAATACTGAGTAAGAACCAGTCTTTGATGTCTTCTGGGAATGTCAAGGTTCGTCAACCACATGGCATTCCCTAAACTTCTCCATTTTTGTCCAGATTCATCAATCCAAAATCTTGTGTTTCTCGGTTGAGTATCAGCAGGCACTCGGAAGGCCATATCGCCAAATCTGTAGCCTACCCACGCTTTATCCTCTTTGATATAAGGGAAGATTTCTTTGTATGTTATGGCATTCTGATTGCCGATAAGAAGGAAGTGCTTCTCATATTTGACCAGAAGAGAAAAAAGCGCGGCAAACAGACTGAACGGAGGGTTCGTACAACAGATATCACACTCTTTGAGATACTCAATGCACTCTTCAGAGCGGAAATCGCCGTTTCCTTTCAGCCTTTTTACAGTATTCTTTCTTGATAAGACGGCTTTAATTGTCTCGTCATCAACTTCTTCGCCAACACGACCCGGCATTTTAGTGACTGATAAAACATAGCCTTGTCCCACCGTCACCGGATCTCCATTTTCAAAGAATAGGTCCAATGTCAACTGCACATTTTCTTGAATCTGATCTATCTTTGAGTCAGCATACGATGTGCAAATAAGCTTTTTCAGACGCAGTTTGTTGAAATTGCGCAAGAAATAGTAGCAGAAGTTCGACTCAAAGGGATCGTCACAATTACAGAGAACGACCTTGCCTCTAAACTCATCTTCATAATGGGCCAGTTCTTCTGCTATTGTTTCATATGTGGTATACCACTCATCCGTATTATCGGAGGAATACTTTGCGTTATTAAGAATGGAGTTGCCACTCTTGTTGACCTCGACAGTCTCAGGCGCTTTTTTCGTAGTTGCCATATTGATTCTCCTTCTCAGGATAGATTTTTATCGCCCTATTTCTCATTTTCGAGTGCCTTGAGCTTTCTCTGTTTCTCCGCGTAATCGTCAAGATACGCTATCAACGCTCTTTCAACCGCTATGGTTTTTGATTGTCCGGCATCTTCACACATCTCAACTAATCTCTCATAGATTGGAGTCTCAATACATACATTCAAATAGGTCCCATTTTTCTTTGGTCTTGCCATAATTCTCAATCTCCCTTAATTGAGATACATATTGCTACGCGTTGATTTTACCACATTACACTACCGAATTCAATGTTTTCCCCAAAAAAGTAGACCGTCCCCTGTGCTTGTGAGGACGGCCTGAAAAAGTATCACCGATGCCTTTTTTATTCAGTTTTACGATTCAAGACTTGATAAAATTACGCAACCCGGTTCTCGCCGTAGTTATAATACCCACAAACCATTCCCCAATGACCGGAATCATGAAGATCACGAATCCTGCTGCTATCATCTTCAATGCTTCCGGGCCGGAGGCCAGTCCGAAGGCCAGACTGGCTATCCCGGTCAGGGCAAAGATGAATGCCAGGATTCCCAGAACCACCCCGGAGATACTGTTCAGGAAGATCCCGATCCACTGGATCAGCGTCAACGCAAGCATGATCGGTATGAGGATGATCTTTCCGATCAGTTTAAGCAGAAACATTTTGTGCCTCCTTCTCCGCAGCTCGTTTCTTTGCGTGATAATCTAAGAGATACTGACGGTTGTATTCACGGCGGGCTTCCAGTCTGGCCGCCGCATCAGGATCGGTTGCCGCAGCTTCCTTGAGATTGGAAATATACCTCTGTGACGTTTCAAGTTCCTTTGCTCTCAGGGCAGCCAGCTTTTCGGCAGCTTCCTGATCCGTTTCAGCCATGGATATAAGGTCTGCTCGTACCTGCCTGTGATGTTCATTCCGATGCTCTCTTTTCCGTGCCAGTTTAGCAGCCGCCTCCGGGTTCGTCTTCGCGCTCTCAATAAGCTTATTCCGGCTTTTTGTGGTGGCCTCTACATGGTATGCACGAATTGCGGCCAGTTCTTCGGCGGCGGCAGGATCCGTTTTGGCACGCTCTTTTAGATCAGCAAGGTCTGCTTTTCTTTTTTCCGTGTGCCTTCTGCTGTATTCCTGCTTTCTGGCTTTCAGTTCAGCCGCAAATTCAGGGTCCGCCTCAGCCCGTTCAGCCTGTCGTTGTTCGCATCGTCTCCGGGTCTCACGCTGCCTCTCTGACTGTTCGGCCAGTTTAGCAGCTGCATCCGGATCGATCTCGGCAGCTTCTTTGAGCTTCTTATTTCGCTGTCTTTTGTTCTCGGCATATTCCTGTTGTTTCTCCCTGACATGAGCTGCAAATTCCGGGTCTTGAGCCGCTTTCTGCTTGCGTCTTTCAGCACTGATACGGTTCTTCGCGGCAGCGTAGGCACGCCTTTTTTCTAAGATCTCTGCGGCTTCCGGATCGGTTTCGGCAAGCACTGCCAGTTCTGCGATCGTGATCCGCTTCAGCATAGCGGTGTGGGCCTTTGCCTGCTTCGCGGCGATATATTCAGGATCAGATTCCCGCTTGGCTTTCTTTTTCGTCTGGTCCTTGTGATTCTGCTTGCGCTGTTTCTCAAGGATGGCTTCATACTCGGCAGCAGCTTCCGGATCGGTCTTGGCACGCTCTTTCAGTTCCGCGTATCGTTTCTTCCGGTTTTCTCCGCTCCGGCGCCATCCCTGTCTCTTCCGCTCAAGTTCCCTGGCATCGACCTCGGCCCGGAATTCTTCCTCTGTCTGAACCGTCCCCGGAGGGAGATAATGGCCGATGAAATTGAAGTACACATCCACTTGCTGTCTGCGGTACTTTGTCCGGCCCCCGGCATGCTCATGGACCTCAACCTTCTCGATAAACTCATAGAGCATGATATCGGTCAGTTCTGTGATATTGCGGTACTTACGGATCAGCTCCATGAACCGCGTGATATCAGCTTTCTTAGGACTGGAAAGCGTCTCCGGCTGCTTCAGCTCGGCAATACGGGCCTCAAGCTTTGCCTGTTCCTCATCGTATTGGGTGATCAGCCGCTCTGCCTGACGGTCCGGGATGCTTCCCCTGACTTTGCTTTCATAAAGGCTCTGGATCAGATTGTCCAGTTCTCGAAACCGTTTTCTGGCTGCAGCCAGTTCCTTCTTCTCTTCATCGGATACCCGATCCTGTTTGGAATCCCATTGGACACGCAGTTCTTCAAGGAAGGCCGCTTCGTCTGACAGTACATGTTCAGCGACAGTCTGGACCGCTTTCAGGATGATCTCTTCAAGCGCGGATGCCTTTATGAAATGCGTAGTGCAGTCATTATAACGACTGCGGTAATTGCTGCACTGGAAGTTGCTGAAGGAATCATAATCCTTGTCACTGTGGGCTGATTCCGGTGCGGCGTAAGACATTCTGGCCCCGCAGTCAGCGCAGAAGACCAGCCCTGAAAGCCTGTGTGTGAGCTTTCCGTTTGAATGAAGATTTCTGGGCTTGCGTTTGCGGTGCTTATTCGCCAGATCCCAAGTCGCCTGATCGACTATCGCTTCATGCGTATCAGGGAAAAACAGCAGTTCGTCAGGACGGGCCTTGCGGCGTTTCTTCGTTTTGAAGTTCTCGCTGATTGTCTTTCCGAGAACCGTGTGGCCCAAGTATTCCTGACGGTCCAAGATATAACCGACAGAGGCGTTCGTCCAGAGATAAGGATCATGGTAGTCATGGTGTCTGGATGCCATTCCCTTCTTTTCCAGATATGCGGAAGGGATCAGGACCTTATCAGCCTGAAGCGTCTCGGCTATGGTTCGGAGCGGAGTACCGACGGCTGCCATAGCGAAGATCCTTTTGACTACCTCGGCAGCTTCCGGATCAATATACAACGTCTGCTTATCATCAGGTTTAAGCATATAGCCATAAGGAACGGACCCACTGCACCGGAGGCCCTGTTCCATACGGTTCCGGAATACGGCCTTTATCTTCTTACTGGTGTCCTTCGCGTACCACTCGTTCATGATGTTCAGGAACGGAGTGAATTCATTGTCCATCGGGTTATTGCTGTCGATGTTATTATTGACCGCTATGAAACGGACACCTTTATCCGGAAAGAGAATCTCTGTATAGTAGCCGACTTGAAGGTAGTTCCTTCCAAAGCGGCTCATATCCTTCACGCAGATGACGGCCACATTACCGGCCTTGACTTCTTCCAGAAGGGCAGCAAAGCCCGGTCTGTTGAAGTTAGTGCCTGAATAACCATCGTCGGTAAAATGCCGGATATTCCTCAGGCCCTTGGAACGAGCGTAGTCTTCCAGATATTTCTTCTGGTTCAGGATACTGTTCGACTCGCCTTGAAGCTCATCGTCACGGGAAAGACGCTCATATAGGGCTGTGATTTTCTCTCTGCCCACGGCTTACTGCCTCCTTTCTTCGAAAATGTAAAACGGCGAGAGCCTATTCAAGAGAATTGCTCTCACCGTTAGTATAATTTCATGCTAACTGTTTGGATCAGTCACAACGAAAGACACGGGATAGTCTTTGGAGTAGCACTGCATCAGATTGGGCTTCACAAAGAAGCGCGTCTTGCCGGAACCAGAACCACCGATGACCACGATGTTTTTGTTCCGAGCGTACTTTGGGTTCTTCGGCCTGCTGCTCATTGTCAACTTCTCTGTCTCAGTCAGAATGATATTGTTTTCCGGGTTCTCGTCCATAAAAGGCTTGATGTCTTCAGCCGTACCCCATCGGGCAGAGCCGTATTCCACACCTTGCCTGAACTTCTTGGCGTTCTTGCTGCGGAAATAAACGATACCTTTTACGATCAGCGCCCCGGCAATACCGACCAGAACATCCTGCCAGTGAAAGCTTGGCATCGGATTATGGAAGACTTCCTGAAAGTGCATGAAGACATAAAGGATCTTTTCGCCAGACAATGTGCCTTCAGCCACGCGATAGAGCCAGCCGACCTTATCTGCCAGATACCAGACGATCACATAGGGGATATTCAGGACAATGAGTTTCTTCAGGTCAACCTTCACAGCTCCTGACCTCTATCACGATGCTGCTCTTTGACCCGTTCACGCTGCTGACGCCGTGCCTGCTCCTGAGACTTAGCAAGCGCTTTGCGAAGAGACGGCTTCTTGGATTTGGAAAGTCCCTTTGCGGAATATTCCTTGAAGGCAGCTGTCATGACATCAACATCTCGCGCCTTGAAAAACACCAGATACCGGGGAGGAGATGCAGACCTGTCCTTCTTCAGAGCGAAGTCGATGTTGTACTTCCTCGCTGTTCTTTCAAAAGACTTGATGTTCTGATCCGTGATCTCGATATTGGTGAGTCCTGTGTTTTGCTCCATGAGCTGCCCAACCGTCTGCTTGCCGTGATGGGTTCTGTCTGCCGGAGATTTCTGAGCCTTCTGAAGCTTGGCTCTGTCCTTCTCCGAGACATATTTTCGCATTGCCTCCTGCAATGCGTGGGTAGTCAGCCTTGCGGTTTCCGCACCTAAGCGGATTGATAGGGCAACCACCTTGCTGTTGATTTCATCCTGCAATGGCATTCCTCCTTCCTCCAAGATTTCAGGACAACAAAAATGCAGCTAAGGTGGAACCACCCGCTGCACCAGCCAGATATTCAATTAGACACCTCCTCCGTAAAGATCATGATTTACCAGCGACGTGTAATAGTTGCTGATAGTGACTGGCGCGTTATACAGAGCTGCAAGCAGGTACTGCCGGATGTTCCGGATCTTGGTGGTGTTCTCGCTCATGCACTCAAGCACGAACTGAATATGCTCGGAATTGAGCTTCAGGAACCGGGATCTCACCACTTCAGCAGGCTTGTCCTCGCCGCTTACCCTGATATAGGGTTTGTTTGCGCAAACAGTATCGACCATGATTTCTACGATCTCATCAAGGTCATCCCTGCGAAGCCTGTTATCCTGACAGAGGATATCGTACTCAATATTGTCTAAAATCAGCTGTCGATATCTTTCCCGTTCTCTTCGCATCTCTTCAGCTGAGACATCCGCAGCCTCAAGAAAAGAATTGAATCGGTACTTGCTTGAATCTGTATTTTGTTTTTCAGGGATTTGTTCTTCAGTACTTATTTGTGCCTGATTATCCGGCTCCGGGTTTCCCGCTGCCGGTTCTTCCGTTGCCGGATTTACCGTTGCCGGATTTTCTGCCAACGGTGGATGTGGTGTTTCAAAAACCACGTATTCCACCTGACCAAGCCTGCCGCGCTCGCCACGTAACTGCCTACGTTCAAGATATCCAGCAGCTTCCAATTCCTGAAGACCAGCCGTAATACCGGATCGGCCTTCTTTTGATATAGCCGCCAGCCCCTTGACACTGTACTGCCAGTTATCCGGTAAGCTTAGGACCAGCGAGAGCAGGCCTTTCGCTTTCAAGGAAAGCGCCTTGTCTCGTAAATGGACATTGGACATGACTGTGTAGTTTCTGTTTTTCTCAACGCGGATCACAGCCATTCTTCATCACCCCCTTTCTCCGTAGTTCATTTACTTGGCTTTATCCACGGGCTTTGCGCCTTCCAAGGCTTCCTTCAGGCAAAAGTCCTTGCAAGTGTTTGGTGTACCAAAAGGACAGCCGTCACAAGGATTCCTTTCCTCTAACCATTCCTCTTCAGCTCGATCTGCCATGCTTGCAACACGACAGCAGCACCACATGAAGAATGCATCGGCCAACATGATTGCCAGCCCGATAATGATTCCGACCACAGTAAAACCTCCTTAAACGCAAAAAAAGAGCGTCCATCTCGACTCCCCGAAGGGAGAAGAAATGAACGCTCTATTGTCCTGTACTATTTGGCTCTTATGACCTTATTTCCTGACATAGGCCGTAGACGGGCCGCCACCGACCTTTTCGATATAGCCGCTCTTCACCAGCTCTGTCAGTGTTCTTTCTACCGTTACTTTGCTGATGTCCGGGCAGACATCCATGATTTCTTTCTTTGTGATCTTTCCGACCTTCCGATCAATCACAGCCTTGATTCGATCAGGCTTTGACATGCTTCTGTCCTGAAGAAGCTGAATTCTGCTTTCAAACTCGCCATAGGCACGATTCAGAACGCCGAGGTAATAGCCCACAAACGGGATATAATCATTGGTTCCTTCATGCCAGCCAAACGAGCTTGACTGCAAAACGTCATAGTAAGTTTCCTTCGACTTCTCAATCAGCATCTCGATACTAATGTACTTACCGACAATATATCCGGCCTTGTACAGGAGAAGCAGGGTCAGCAGGCGACTCATACGCCCGTTGCCGTCATTGAAGGGATGGACGCACAGAAAGTCCAGAATAAACATAGGGATCAGAACCAACTTATCTATCCGGTCTTCATCCCATGCTTTAAGGAAGGCGTCACACAGCATATCCATTGCTTCGGCAGTTTGCCAAGCGGGAACAGGGATAAACCGTGCTTTTTGATTACCGGAAGCATCTGTTTCGGCAATGACATTATCTGAGTTCTTGTATTCACCGCCAACCGCGCCGCTGGAGTAGCTGTACAGGTCTCTGTGAAGTTGCAAGATCACACCTGGTCTCGGACGGATGTGGTCATAGCTCTCATGTATTGTTGCCAAGACCTCCCGGTATCCTGCGATTTCCTGCTCAGAACGATTCCTCGGCTCTGCCTTCTGAGACACAAGTTCCTCCAAACGCTTGTCTGAAGTGAAGATGCCCTCAATCCGGTTTGATGCACCCGTGCTCTGGATCTTCGCAACCTCCACCAGCGTCTTCAGCTCGTCGATGTTCGCCTCAAGAAAGAGTTCCTGCTTACCTTTGTGCTCATGAATTCGAGCAATCATCTGAACTACTTCTGGCGTAAGCAATTTCTCCGGAAGTTTTTTGTAGTCAAATGTACGCATGATATCTCCTTCACCCTCAGAATTTCTCCATCATTTTAGCATTTTATGAGTGAGATTTCAATAGTAATGATGGAGATTCTGAATTATAATACTCTGCGGCATTAACCGCTCCAAGGCTGCAAACAAGATTACATAGAAACAGCGTATGTTGCAGCAAGATTGTCGGAATAACAAGATATTAAACCCAAGACTGCAACACTGCAAGACTGCAAATGTGCTCCCACTAAGACTGCAAAATCACCATGCTGCCGCCTGACCGTTCTCCCCCTTCGATGCACTATGAATCTCCCTCATTTCTTTCTATAATTGGCAAACTGGTAACTGCAATCACCCCTATGTTAACCTGTATTTGCTAAGATAAACAAAGATATTCTATATCTACCCCATCATAGTGCATAGAAAGGAAATGCACATGATAGAGACATTAGGAAGCAGGTTGAAGCAGCTGCGATCCAGCAGAAACCTACGGCAAGATCAATTAGGATCACTGGTTGGCGTGAATAAGACCGCCATCCATTATTACGAAAATGATATGCGTCAACCCTCTTATGAAACGCTGATTCGACTGGCTACGATCTTCAATGTGACTACGGATTATCTTCTCGGATGCGAGAAGAAAAACGTGATTGATGTCTCCGGATTAACCTCATCCGAGATATCAATGATACGCTCTCTTGTAGAAAGTATGTCACAAAAGAACCAGCGCTTGGAAGGGTGCAGATAGGTGAGTGTTCAGATAACATGCACACGGATAACAGCAAGCCTCGCGCTTATGATTACTACTCTTCCATAATGGAGCAGAAGGTGGATTGGCTTTGGTATCCCTATATCCCTTACGGAAAAATCACTCTGCTTCAGGGTGATCCCGGCGAAGGTAAATCGACTTTTATTCTTCACTTGACTGCTATCTTAACCAACGGAGGGAGTCTGCCCGACGGAGCCATGGTGAACGCTCCGCAGACTGTAATATACCAGTGCGCTGAGGATGGTATGCAGGACACCATCAAGCCGCGTCTGATACAGGCAGGTGCAGATTGCAGTAAAGTTGCTTTCATCAACGACAACGACCAGAGCCTTTCCCTCGATGATGCCCGTATTGAAGAGGCCATCAAGGATACAGGAGCAAAGCTATTCGTACTCGATCCAATTCAAGCTTATATCAAACAGGATGGAGATTTGCAGAGCGCCACACGTATGCGCAGCCTCATTCGCAGGCTTTCCATTGTGGCCGAGAAATACAGTTGCGCGATTGTCCTCATCGGCCATTTGAACAAGTCTGCCGGAGGGAAAAACCTCTATCGTGGCCTTGGCAGCATCGACATTGCGGCTATCGCTCGCAGTGTACTTATGATAGCAAGAGACATTGAGCGAACGGAGATCCGGTATATGTTCCCGGTGAAAAGCAGCCTCGCGCCCGAAGGATACGGGATCGGCTTTGTCCTTGATTCGGACACAGGTTTTCACTGGATTGGGAAATGCCAAATTCAAAACGCTGAACTTGAAGCTTTGCCACGGCGCAGCATCAGCAAGCAGGATCGAGCCAAGGAACTGCTTCGACTGATGCTCTCCGTAGAAGATCTTAAAAGCACGGAAGTCTTTTCCCGTTTGAAATGGCTCAACATTTCTGAACGCACCATACGGATTGCACAGAAAAGTATTGGTATAGAAGCCTACCGGCGGGGTAACGTCTGGTATCTGCGGCTACCTGATAGCGAATCTGCTGACGGGGAGGAATAGGCATGGAACCCAAATACCATGTTGCCGGATACGTAAAACTTGCAAAGCTTTGGGAGAGATCCCGAAATCAGGCCGTTGAGTATCACAACAAATACTACGAGGCAAAATTTGCAGATTCATCTGACGCTGTGTTGGTAGATGTCTATATCGACATCACAGGGAACAAGCAAATATATAAACGTCCCGGAATGGTTAGGCTTCTTCATGACTGTACCCTTGGAAAGATAAACTGTATTTCCGCACAGACCAGAGCTTATCTTGCCGCAAACACAGAGGAATTATGCTATCTCTTGCACTATCTCTTTCACCTTGGCCTAAAGGTCGATATTGTGACAGACGATGAAGCCATGGAGATTGATACGATTCGGAACCCTGATTACCAACGCGAAGCTTTGTCCAAAATGGCTGATGATTATGTGGCAGTTGACCCTGCCGCCTATGAGAATTGGTGCCATAAGCTTGTCGAAGCTATGGACAAACTTGTTGTAGACAGCAAGAGCGAATAAAGGAGTGTGATCCGATGGATGAAAAGGAACTCCCCAATGAGGAGCCGGTGACTCAGGACTGGCAGAAAAAGCATGATGAACGGGAAGCTGTTCGAGAGCAGATACGCCAACGTGTTCGAGGCGCTACATCTCATAATGAATACTTCCGTCCGGCAAAGCCCAAGCCAGCGATTACTGATGAGAGTGACAAGGTTGTTGCCGTATATGCCCGCGTCAGTACCAAGAGTACCGATCAGACCTCATCCATTGAGAACCAAACACAGTACTATACAAAGAAAATATCAGACAATCCGCATTGGGAGATGCAGGAAATCTATAGTGACGAAGGCAAATCAGGAACTTCTCTACGGCACAGAAAAGAGTTCATGCGCATGATGGAAAATGCCCATGCGCAGAAAATGGATCTCATTCTCTGTGCCAGCGTTTCCCGTTTTGCCCGTAATATCTCTGACTGCTTGGAGCAGATCAGCCTCTTGAAGACGATGCACCCATCTCATCCTATAGGTGTTTTCTTTGAAACTGAAAATATCTATACCCTCGATCCGAACAGTGACCAGAGTCTTCATATCCATGCCATGCTTGCCGATTGGGAATCACGGAACAAAAGCAGCCGCATGATTCTCTCCTATGACCAGCGTATCCTTACTGGACAGTATCCTGTCGCGGATCTTCTCGGCTACCGTCACACGAAAACAGGTGAGTTAATCATACAGCCAGAAGAAGCGAAGACGGTTCGCTTCATGTTCCTTGCTTACCTGAACGGTTATGGATATTCAGCAATTGCTGACATACTAACCGAAAAGCAGCGTCCCACGCTTAAAGGCCGCACGGAATGGAACGCCGGTATGGTTCGCAGTATCATGTCCAATGAACGTACTTGGGGCGATCTTGAAGCCCGTAAGAGCATCGTGATTGATTACAAGAAAGGAATCGTCGTAAAGAACAACGGGTTGCGGGATTCTGCCTATGTTCCCGGTCATCACGAAGGGATTGTTACCCCTGAAATTGCCACTGCCGTAAAACTTATGTCTGCAAGCAGTAGAAGTTTGGACTGCATCCCGCTTTTTCGTGTCATACGTCAGGGAACGCTAAAAGGCTTCATCAACATCAACCCCGGATGGGGAGGCAATGATATCGGTACGCTTACAAGCGCCTGCCTTAGCGTTTATGACGATGAGGAGTATGAGCAGATGATGCATGATGCAGCGCTCGTTTCAGGAGAGGAACACAGCAATGTTCTTTCCATGACGATGAGTGGGTATCAGGTTCCTCCCGGAGTATTCTTTCTCGGTAAAAACACGCCGTCTCTGACCATCACAGACAAAGGACTGCGTTTTAACAAGGCCTGCCATGACAAGCTGGATAACTGCGATAGCATAGACATTTTGTATCACCCCTTCCTCCAGTCAATCATCATCACTGCCGGGAGTGACGCTTCCACAAACAGCGTCAGTTGGATCAGCAGTGCTGGACAGCCCCAACAGTTAATCTCCGCGAAAGTATTATCCTCTGCTATCTATGAGCAGCAGGATTGGATCGCGGATTATCAGTTCCGCTTCCGTGGGATTACAAAGCAGAGAGGCAATGTTAAATTCATCGTCTTCTCTTTGGATGAGCCTCAAATTCTGATTGGAAAGACCAAGGTTGACGTATCTAAAGATAGTATTCATGGCACAACACAGTTTATTCCATATAAAGCCCACACGAATGATCAAATCGTCAGAGCGGGCGGTAAGGCTTATCCCGCAGAATGGTCTGAGGGACATGGGTTCCCGTATGCCCTGCATTTCAGGAGAGATGCTGTGATAAATAGTATTCGTCAGGAAGATGTATTTGCGCCAAGCGTGATTTTTGAGAACCCGTCGATTGCCAGCGTCCCTGTTGCTGACCTTCAGGATGAGTTTGAAAAGCTGCTGGCATCAATGTAAGGAGAGACTATGGACGAACAGAATGAAGGCTTGCAGAGCAGTAAGCAGAAGCAATTTATATCAGCCAAGGAATATGAACTGATCCAGAAGCTTGCACAAGCTCGTCGTGAGCACTCACAGGTACTGGAATATGAGAGCTTTGACGGCTACGAACTACCTCCGCGCACGCAGTTCTCCATGCTAAAAAAGCCCTTTGTCACCATCAAGTACGGGATGCTGAAATTCAACATGGCCTGTATTCGCCTGTTTGAGGGGTTGCCTTATATCCTCACACCTGTACACCCGCAGAAAAAGCGAATGACGGTTATCGTTACAGCCGAGGAAGAAAGTGCCTCTCTGGAGTGGGCGAGAAAAAAGGATGATGCATGGGTAAACCGTGACATTACTTCCGTTGAGTTTACCGACAGCCTTTTCCGGCTTATGGGCTGGAATCAGGAGTGTCGATATAAGACGCTTGGCCGAATTGCAAACTCTGACCGAGGCCTTGTACTTATCTTCGATTTGTCTGAAGCGATCATGTTCACACCGGATATGCATGAATATGTTGATCCGCGAACCGGAGAAGTAAAGCACCGTCAAATCAAGTATTTCCCTGACACCTATAAGGATTGCATTGGCAAATCGTACAATGATTATGCCGCCGCAAGGCAGCTTAGTATGTTTGAGGATTTTGCCGGATATCAGGGAGACTACAATGCTGTAGATGAAGAGCCGGTAGAGCGACCATCCGGTACAGTTTTGCCTGCTCCATTAGGGGGAAATTATGAGTAAAGAGGACAAGTCTTCATCTCTCCATATTTCTATTATGGCATCAGAACACGGAATACTTATTGGCAGGAATGTCTACAGCATTCTCGGAATGCCTGAGTATATCTGCATTCTCAAAGGGGAGGATAAGCGGTCAATAGCTATTGCCCCGTGCTCTGCAAAGCACGTTCTATCATTCAAAGTGCCGGAGCAATTTGCAGTAGGGAAAACAAACAGTAAGTTCCGGATCTATAGTCATGACTTTGTTGAAGAACTTCTGTCCGCAAACACGCTGGCTCCAAACATGACACACAAGGTCAGCGGTTCGTATGACAAGGAACACAATGCGGTCATCTTCCCGCTGAAAGTATTATAAGACTGGCACTAAAAAGAGGCGACCATTTCAATCCCAAGAGGGAAAGAAATGAACGCCTTCTTTTTATGCTGCTTATCCTGTAACGGCCTTTACTATACCTGATACCAGCTGAATCACCAGTGCGAATCCGCCGATGATTCCACCTATGATCACGTTCAAAACGGCAATCCCGACAGTACCAGCCAGATCAAATCTTTGCGGCACGAGCCACAGGAACATCCTGCGAATGCCGAAGGGGAAGCCAACACAGATCCACGCAAGCAGATAGTTGATACTGCCGTCAGCCATATAGACAGGTCTGAACAGCAGTGCAAGCAGCGCTGCGACCAATACTGGAAGCAGGACTTCAATGAAAATGATGCGTATGCGTTTCATTTTGATTCACCGACCTTTCTGACTTACCCGATGCCGCATCCAAGCATCTAACAGCTTGATGATAGTTTCCTCCATCTTCTGCGGAGTGTAAGTGCTGGGAAAATACCTTGTGATCTTATTCATAGGGAGCGTCAGATTCCAGCACTCCGGTTTCTTCTGCTCCATCATGATCTGAAGGATCTCATCGTCTGTCAGCATACCCTGACGGGAGAGCTTCTTCATCCGTTGAGCCTGCGAGAGAGAAGGTGTCGCCTGTTCGCTCTCAATCGTAGTCAGCAAAAGTGCCTGCTCTTCCTGAGTGAGAAAGGACAGCTCTGCTGCCGGGGTCAGGGCGATTTTTCCGTCATCAACCATCTGGAGCAATTCCGGAAGAAGTTCATTCAGCCTCAGATACCGCTGTATCTGCGTAGAACTGTCTGGACTGTTCTCGGCAATCAGGTCTCTGGAAGACTTCCGTTCCAACTTCTGTCCAACTTGGTCAGAAGTTAAATCGGTACGAGCTCCTTGCCGTTTGATAGCCTCCAGCTTCATCTTATAGGCCTTGGCTCGCTCACTCGGAAGGATCTTCTCTCTCTGGAAATTGCTATCGACCATCATCACGATAGATGTATCCCGATCCAGCTCCCTGACGATACAGGGAAGGGCGGGAATGCCTACCAGCTCGCAGGCGTGTCTTCTCCGATGTCCGGCAATTATCTCATAGTAACCGTTCTCAATCGGACGGACAATTGCCGGAACCAGAACTCCGACGTTCCGGATGCTCTCTGTGATCATCTGCATCTGTTCGTCATCTTTGACCTGAAAGGGATGTCCATGAAAAGGAGCCAGTCTTTCAATAGCAATGCTGATGACAGCTTCCGTGTTGTTCATGTCTGAAACCTCCGTAAATGCAAAAAGCGCTCAGTACGTACTTGCACTGAGCGCCGGTATAAACTGTATTGCATCTGGTCAGATTCAGACAAATCAGGACAAACTACCCTGAGCGTCTTTAATGCTGCTGATGGTGGAGTTTGGGCTATTCAAGGGTTAATGACAAGCTAGACTAAAAACTGTTCAAACAGGAGGGAAAAAGGTCTCTCGTTTTTCCTTGCTAAGCCGGTTCATTAACCCATTTTTTAACCCATTTTGCGGATTTAACCCATTTTTAACCCCTATAAAAAAGGATAGATCAGGTCAAATCCTGACAAACCTCATCAAAAGGAAAAACCCCGGAAACCGTTGAGATTCCGGGGTTTTTTGGCATTTCGTAGCCTCGATCAGCGCTTGCTGAACTGAGGCGCACGCCTCGCCGCTTTGAGGCCGTACTCGTCTACCTTGTCGCCGGAAACCATTGTATTTACTTGGTTTTCAGCGTTCTCCTTTGCAGTTCCCTCACTCATTAACTACTTACGAGATTTTGTTTTTACCCTTCATTTTGAAGACGCTTCGCTCTCATCGCTCTCGTTTGACGTATTCAATGCGCTGTTTACGACAGCGGAAAGCTCTGCAGGCCTATTATACTTTGCCTTTGCATAAATGTCCATAGTCACCTTGCTGTTCTCATGCCCGGCCAGATACTGGACCGTCTTTGGATCGACGCCAGCATGGATCATGTTGGTAATATAGGTGTGACGCAGCTGATGGGGAGTTACCTTGAAATCCAGACAGTAGACGATGTTTTCCCGGTTCACGCATTTCTGACCGGGCTCAGGCTTGAACTTCTTTTGGATTGCCAGCCCATTCACGTATTTGTACAGTGTCCGTTCTTGGGTTCCCCGGACTCTGATATAGTTCCAGATCCGGTTGAACTGAGAGTATGACAGAGGCTCTCCGTTTTTATCCGCAATGACATAGTCAGAAGTGGATTTTTCTTTCTCTGCACGCAGGCAATCGACCAGCGGCTGCGGGATAGGGACATCTCTCTTGGCTGCAGGGGTCTTCAGTTCTCTGGTAATGACCGGATGATTGTGTTCGGAGTGCCAGGCTCTGCGGACGGCAATATAAGGAGTATCAACGTCCAGAAAAACGCAATCCCATTGCAGTCCGAGAATTTCCTCTCTTCGCAGTCCGGAGTACAGCCCGATCATTACAAACACATAAGGCGGCAGATCCCGGATCGTATCCAGAAGGAGCTTTGCCTGCGCGTCTGTAAG
>OCVV012884077.1_pt1 | contig 26277 bp, 30 predicted proteins | sample 1539721 | NCBI WGS metagenome assembly OCVV01 (sample SAMN02144230, study PRJEB22623) | gut metagenome | biome: sheep rumen | host: Ovis aries | place: New Zealand | reverse complement strand
CAAATTTGGCGCACTGCGAACAAAGACGGGGACATTTGACGAAAAATATTATTATTCAGTATTGCGTAATGTCCCCTTTTGTTCTATAGAAAATTGATATATACTTAAAGAGAATAGAGCTTTTAGCAATGGTATTCATAAGATTTTCAAGCAATCTGGAAAATTGAAAAAAAGGCTAAAATATGGTATAATTAAAGAGTAAGAAACTATAGTATGTTCTCAATGATGAGGTAAAAAAATGGCTAAAATTACATTAAAGTTTGGAGATGTCATTCTCGATACCAATCAGGTGGTGTGTTCATTTCCATTCGACAGCAATGGTAAAGCGGAGGCTTTTAGGGAAGATCATAAGATGTCTGATTACAATATCACCCCTTATGACGAGAAGTGGTATTTGACGACATCTTCATAGAACAGGAGGAGCGTTACGATGGACGTTGGTACATCGGGGCTCCTGTCAACTGACAGCGACAAAGCAGTGATTGGGCTAAAATAAGCCCGTCACTGCTTTCGGCATTTAAAAAACACAAATTTTGATTGTTCCTTTTTTTATGATATAATTTAGAAAAATTAGAAAAGGAGAAGTTGCAATAGTATTGCAAGAGTGATTAGATGGAAGAAAATACAAGTTGGAATTTAAGAGATATTTTTGAAAATGAAGAAGATATGAAAAAAAAGATAAAAGAGCTTGCCGATTATATGGAAAAAATTAAGTCATATAAGGGAAAACTAGGAGAATCAGTAGATTATTTTAATGAGTGTTACAGTACTTTAGAGAGAGCTTATGAATTATTTGAGAAGATATATGGCTATGCAATGTTAAAATATCACCAAGATATGTCAAATACTGATAGTATAAAAATGTATAAAGAGGCAGAAAAATTAGCTAGTCAATTTTCAGAGGCAGAAAGTTTCATTTCTCCGGAGACTAGTAAAATTCCAGACGAGAGGTTAGAAGAATACTTAAAAGATGAGAGAAATAAAGGATATGAGAAGACTGTAAGAGATATAATTAAAGATAAAAAACATATACTAAGTGAAGAGGTTGAGGCAGTGATTGCAAGCTATGGAGAGGTGTTTTCAGTTGCTGAAAATACCTATGATGTTTTTACTGACACAGAATTTGATTATCCATCAATTATAGATGATGAAGGAAAAGAACTAAAAATGGATTCAGCTATCTATGCTAGATATTTGATGGACCCTAGCGAAAATGTCAGAAAACAAGCTTTTGAATCGATGTATTCGTTGTATAAAAGACACATTAATTCTATAACAGAACTGTATTTAGGAAGAGTAAAACAAATGTGTATTTCGAGTAGGCTAAGACATTACAAGTCTAGTTTAGATATGGCTACAAATCATGATGATTCAAACGAACTAGTTTATAATACTTTGGTAGATGCTGTTAACAAATATCTTCCATTAAACCATGAGGTAATAAAAATAAAAGCAGATCTTTTGGGTAAGAAAAAAATACATATGTACGATACATATGTTAATAAATTAGCACTTGAAGATGAAAAAATTGGGTATGAAGATGCAAAAAAAATAGTATTAGATGCCTTAAAGCCTATGGGAGAAGAATATACTAGTATGCTTAAAACAGCTATGGATAATAGGTGGATAGATGTTTATAAAAGAGAAAATAAAAGAAGTGGTGGTTATAGCATGGGGGTATACGGTGTGCATCCATACATACTATTAAACTACATTGATTCTTCAAGAGATGTATCTACTCTTGCTCATGAACTTGGTCATTCAATGCATACATATTTTTCAAATAAAAATCAAAATGTTATTAACGCTAACTATACTATTATGGTTGCAGAAGTGGCGTCTACAGTGAATGAAATAATTCTTGCAAATTATAGAATAGAACATGAACAAGATAAAGGTAAAAAAATGGCATTAATAAATGAGCAACTAGACTTAATAAGAGCGACTCTTGTACGTCAGACAATGTTTGCAGAATTTGAAGAGAAAGTACATGCTAAAGTACAAAATGGAGAAAGCTTAAATTCAGATGAGTTAAACACAATTTATGGAAAACTTGTGGAAAAGTACTTTGGAGAATTTTGTATAATTGATGAAGAAATAAAATATGAATGGGCTAGAATTCCACATTTTTATTCACCATTTTATGTTTATAAGTATGCAACTGGAATAACTTCAGCGATTGTTATAGCAAGTAAAATATTATCAGGTGAAGCTGGATATGTAGATAAGTACATAAATATGTTAAGCAAGGGTGGAAGTATGGATTCAATTTCACTTCTAAGAATGGTAGATGTTGACCTTGAAAATGCTGAAACATATGACATTGCATTTAAGTATTTTGAAACAAAAATTAATGAATTAAAAAATTTATTATAAGTAATTGTTTTTCACAATATGGACATAATTATAGTATATAAACTAAACATAGAAAGCGTTTGACGTTAAAGGAATAGATACGAAATATTGTTTGATGAAGTCTGCTCTTTTTGATATTTTACTGTCAGAAAGGGCCGGCCCTAGGAGGTATTATGAATAATATTACTATTTTAGTTGTAGATGATGAGTCGAGGATGCGTAAACTGATTAAGGATTTCTTTAAGCAAAAAAATTATAATATTATTGAAGCCGAAGATGGAGAGGTGGCACTAAAAGCATACAATGCAAATAAAGAAAAAATAAGCCTTATTTTACTTGATGTTATGATGCCGAAACTTGATGGGTGGTCTGTGCTTCGTCAAATAAGGCAGGATAATAAAAATGTTCCGGTTGTTATGCTTACTGCAAGAAGTGAGGAACAGGATGAATTGTTTGGATTTGAATTAGGCGTAGATGAATATATAACTAAACCATTTAGTCCTAAGATTTTGGTTGCAAGAGTAGAGGCAATTTTAAAAAGAACAATAAAGGAAGAAAAAGAACTAAAGGATTATGATGGAATAGTAATAGACGATGAAGGTAGGACAGTATCAGTTGACGGCAAAATTGTAGAGTTTAGTTTTAGAGAATACGAATTACTAAAGTACCTTCTTGAAAATGAGAATATTGCACTTTCGCGTGACAAGATTTTAAATACAGTGTGGAATTATGATTATTATGGAGATTCAAGAACAATTGATAGTCACATAAAGAAAATTAGACACAAACTTGGAAAGAAAGGAAAATATATTCAAACTATTCGTGGTATTGGATATAAGTTTGAGATTAAATGATGAAAAGAAGTTTTTTTAATTCTGTTCGTACCAAGCTATTTGTTAATATGTGTGTTGTAGTAGGAATGCTCATTGTTTTTCTTATTATAATTGCAAGTGTTGTACTTGAAAGTTTGTACTATAGCTCAAAACAAAAGACATTCCTAGAGATTTATGAAATCACAAAATCTTCAATTTCAAAAATAGATAATAATGCTGAGAAAGATGCTTTTATAAACAACTTAGAAAAGTTATCAGCACAAAATAACTCAGATATAGTTATTTTAAAAGGAGATGAAGGGATATATTTATCAAACAAAAACTATGTTGCTGAGTTTGGACCACTAAATGAAATCAATTATGAAGTTGGATATAGTATTTTTAATAAGTCTGACGTTCTTTATTCAAAGGATGGTATAGTTATTCGTAAGATAAATGATAGAAAAAACGGATTACAATATATATTGTTAGATGGAAAAATAGATGAAAATTATAAGATGTATATCCGAACCGCAGTTAGTCCAATTGTAGAATCAGCTAATATTTCAAATAGATTTATACTAATAATTGGAGCAATGGCGATACTTCTTGGTGGCGCAGGAATCTCATTAATTACAGAAAGATTTACAAAGCCGATTGAGGAGTTAAATGAAATTGCTAATGAAATGAGCAATTTGAATTTTAAGAGAAAATATAGAATTCATGATACAGGTGATGAAATTGATGAACTTGGAAAGAGTATTAACACATTATCGGATAAACTTGAGGATACGATACATAAGCTTCAAATTAATAATTCAGAACTTGAAAAGGATATAGAAGAAAAATCAAAAATAGATGATATGAGAAAACAATTTATTTCCGATGTATCACATGAATTAAAAACACCAATTGCATTGATTCAGGGATATGCAGAAGGTTTGGTTGAAAACGTAAATAGTGATGAAGAAAATAGAAAGTTCTATTCAGAAGTTATTTTAGATGAAGCCAATAAGATGGATAAACTTGTAAAAAGACTATTAGAACTTATGAAGTTAGAATATGGAGACAGAGAATTTAATGACAAAAAATTTGATATTGTTGAATTAATAAATGCAGTAATAAAAAACTCGAAGGTGGTTCTTGAAGAAGAAAAAATAGAAGTAGATTTCAAGGAAAAGGGTCCAATTTGGGTTTATGCAGATGATTTTTATATTGAACAAGTTGTTACTAACTTTTTCACTAATGCTATTAAATATTCTTCAGAAGTAAAGTCAAAAAGAAAAATTAGAATTGGTATTAAGAAAGCAAAAAATATAGATAACTATGTAATATCTGTTTTCAATACAGGAGAACAAATCTCAGATGAAAACTTAAATAGAATTTGGACAAGATTTTATAAAATAGATGAGTCAAGAAATCGTTCAAGCGGTGGCACGGGAATTGGTTTGGCTCTTGTAAGAGCAATTATGGCTAAATATGATTTACCATATGGTGTGACAAACAAAAAAGATGGAGTAGAATTCTATTTTGAAATCAAAAGAGGAGAGTAGTATAAGAATTTAAATTATGAATAGAAACTGGTTTGAGCGACTTTTTAGAATAACTCAAATCAGTTTTTTTGTAAAAAAATAAAAAAACACTTTACAACGTAAAAAAATCGTGGTAATATACTTTAAGTTTATTCAATTAAATCTTTTAGACGTTTCGTCTAGGTCCACATTTCTCGGACCAATTTTTCAAGCACAAAAATTTATTCATAGAGGAGGTGATATCAAAGTTTTATTATGCATGCCAATAAGTCTATTATTGTTTGCGTGATTTTATTAATTATTGATTTATTATTATATTCAATAATTTTTAAGTATTCATATTCAAATAATAATAGTGTTAAAACTGAAGATGAATTTTATAACATTCCATTTATTGAAGAATCCAACATAAATAATATTAATGAAATACAAACTATCGCCAATGCCTCGGCAGACTATTTAGTTGGGAATGAAATAATTTTTGAATGGAAAATTGAGATTCCACAAATTGAATTAGTTGCGAATATTGCAGAAGGCACAAATAAAAAAATTCTAGATGCTTTTGTTGGACATTTTGAAGGTACAAAAAGAAGGCATGGAAATGTAGTACTTGCAGCTCATAATAGAGGTTATCCAGTAAATTATTTTTCTAGAATTAAGGATTTACAAATAAATGATGATATTTATTATACGTATAATGAATTTAAGCAATGTTATAAATTAGTTTCAAAAGAAATAATAAAAGATACAGACTTTACAAAATTAGAAAATACAAATGAAGATACCATAACCTTAATTACTTGTGTTGAAAACAGGCCAAGTTTTAGAAGATGTATTGTGGGGAAGAAATAGAATAATTCATATTTATACATTTTATACACAATAAAAAAGGAGGTTTTATGAAAAAAACAATAGCTGTAGCATTATTATTATTTATATTTATTTCCAATTTCTACACAATATATGCTACAGAAGAAGGACTTACAGACCTTAAGTTCGTGAAACACTGTGGGCAATTGTTTAGAAAAGGTGAGAAAGTTCCAGATTATTCATTTGTTACATATGAAGTAGATGGAAAAGAATATCCAGTCTATTGTCTAAACAATGATTTGGCAGGAGTTTCAGAAGGACGCGAATATCCAGTTAAGATAACTGGAAAGATTGAAAATGAACTTGTGTGGAAAGCTATAATAAATGGTTATCCATATAAAACTCCAGAAGAATTGGGGGTTGCTAATGATATAGAAGCATTTGTAGCCACCAAAAATGCAGTAAATGTAATACTTTGCGATTATCCAGATGATGCTTATACAGCACTAGATTCTGATGAGAGTAGAAGAGTAATAAATGCGATACAATTAATATTAAATGCAGCAAGAAACTCTACTGAAAAAATGGAATCAAATATCATTTGTAAAATAGTTTCAGAGTCAAGTGAATGGTTAGTTGATGAAAACAATCCAACTTGTGTTAGCAAAAAATACAAAATTGATTCAAATGTTTCAAATGGAAAATATATTGTAACTCTTATGGACAACGATATTGAAGGCATAAAGATAGTAAGTATGGATAATGAAGAAAAATCAGAATATGACTTAAATGATAGTTTTAAAATTATTGTACCAATAGACAAACTAAATGTACCAAAGTCATTTAGTATGGAAGCTAATATTAGTGTTAGAAGTAAACCAATACTATATGGTGCGACTACTGTAGATGGAAAGCAAAACTACGCACTTCCGGGAGAAGAAATGGAAAGCATTACCACTTCTTTAGATGATAATACAGTAGAAAATGTTACAAAACTAACAATTATAAAGAAAGAGTATAATTCAGAAGAATCAATTCCAGGAGTGAAATTCAATTTGTTAAATGAAAATAAAGAGGTGGTAAAAGAGAATATTATTACAAATGAAAGTGGAGAAATAATATTATGCAATATGATGCCAGGAAAATATTATTTAAAAGAAATAGAAACACCTGAAAAGTATAATCTGTATACTGATTTGATTGAAATAAACTTAAGTTTTAATGAAGATTTAAAAATAATCGTAAATAATGCGTTAAAAGAAGTAATTGAAATAAACAAAAAGACAGAGAACCTTGAAGTTAATCCAGGTGTTAAAAAAATAATAGAAAGTAAGAATACTGAGACAAAAATTGCAACTGAAGAAAAAACAAATGATGTTGTAAAGAAGTTACCAGTAACAGGATACTAAAACTAAAATAGAGAGCATATAGCTCTCTATTTTTTACATGCCAAGTATGTTTTTGGCTTCTTGAATTTCTTTATCAGTAGGGGCTTGAATATTTTTTAGAGGATATTCTAGGCCCATTTCTTCCCATTTATATTTTCCAAGGTCATGATATGGAAGTATTTCAATATTTTCAACATTTGATAAACTATCGATAAATTCTTTTAACCTCTTTAAATCAAATTTATCATCAGTATACCCTGGAACTAATACTTGCCTTATCCAAACAGGAATACTATGGTTGGATAGGTATTTGGCGAATGATAATTCATGATCATTTGTAAGACCAGTTAGTTCTTGGCATTTTTCTGAATTGATATGTTTTATATCTAAAAGTACTAAGTCGGTATATTGTAATAATTCTTTTATTTGTGAGGTAATTGGAAGATTACCAGAAGTATCTAAACAAGTATGAATACCAATTGATTTTAACTCTTTAAATAATTCAGTCACAAATTCTGCTTGAAGAAGAGGCTCACCACCTGATACCGTAACACCTCCACCTGAGCTACTAAAATATGGTTTATCTCTTAATATTTTTTTTATTAGTTCATGACTAGAAACAGTAGTACCGGTATTTATGTCCCAAGTGTCACGATTGTGACAATATTTGCATCGTAGTGGACATCCTTGCATAAAGACAACAAAGCGTATTCCAGGTCCATCAACAGTACCAAAACTTTCTGTTGAATGAATTTTTCCTTCCATATTTATCACATCCTCATATTTTTTCATGTATTGTTCTATTGATAACGTCGAGTTGTTGTTCACGAGTAAGTTTTGTAAAGTTTACTGCATATCCAGAAACTCTGATAGTAAGCTGAGGATATTTTTCAGGATGATCCATAGCATCTTCAAGTAAAGCTCTATCAAATACATTTACATTGATATGATGGCTAAATTGACTAAAGTAACCATCAAGAAGAGCAGTAAGGTTTTTAATTCTAGCTTTTTCATTACGTCCTAGTGCTGATGGAACAATTGCAAATGTGTATGAAATACCATCTTCAGAATCCTTATACTTAAGTTTGGCTATTGAATTTAGTACAGCAATAGCACCATGAGTATCTCTTCCATGGACTGGATTTGCACCTGGTCCAAACGGAGTTCCACTACGTCTACCATCTGGAGTATTACCGGTATATTTTCCATATACAACATTAGAAGTAATAGTAAGTATACTCATAGTTGGCTTTGAGTTTCTATAAGTTTTTTGATTTCTAAGTTTGTTCATGAATTCATGTTGAATCTTTACGGCGATTTCATCAACTCTGTCATCATCATTTCCATATTTTGGATAATCACCTTCAATAACAAAATCTGTAGCTAAACCGGTTTCATCTCTTAAAACTTTTACTTTAGCATATTTAATTGCAGAGAATGAATCAGCAACAATTGAAATACCAGCAATTCCACATGCCATAGTTCTCAATATTTCTTTGTCATGTAAAGCCATTTCTAAACTTTCGTAAGCGTATTTATCGTGCATATAATGGATAATATTAAGTGCATCAATATAAATTTTTGCAACGTAATCCATCATTTGGTCAAATCTTTCCCAAGTTTCATCAAAATCTAAATATTCAGATGTGATAGGAGCAAATCTAGGCGTTACTTGTTTTCCAGACATTTCATCTCTACCACCATTGATAGCATATAGAAGAGTTTTAGCAAGGTTAGCTCTTGCACCAAAGAATTGCATTTGTTTACCAATTCGCATAGCACTAACACAACATGCAATACCATAATCATCTCCCCAATATTCTCTCATTAAGTCGTCATTTTCATATTGAATAGCGCTAGTTTTAATAGACATTTTTGCACAGTAGTCTTTAAATTCTTTTGGCAACCTAAGCGACCAAAGAACTGTAAGATTTGGCTCTGGTGAAGGACCAAGATTTGTAAGTGTATGCAAAACTCTAAATGAGTTTTTAGTAACAAGTGTCCTTCCATCAATACCCATACCACCAATGCTTTCTGTAACCCATACTGGATCACCACTAAATAACTCATTGTATTCTGGTGTTCTCAAGAAACGAACCATACGTAATTTCATAATAAAGTGGTCCATTAATTCTTGTGCAGCAGATTCTGTAAGAATACCTTTTTTGATATCATTTTCAATATAAATATCTAAGAATGTAGTATTTCTTCCAATACTCATTGCAGCACCATTTTGTTGTTTGATGGCGCCTAAATAACCAAAGTATAACCATTGAATTGCTTCTTTAGCATTAGCAGCTGGCTTTGATATATCGAAGCCATATCCTTTAGCCATTTCTTTTAATTCTTCTAATGCCTTGATTTGTTCAGTAATTTCTTCTCTTGATCTTATTATTTCATCAGAAAGATAATTAGATGATGTTTGCTTTAAGTCTTTTTTCTTTTCTTCTATCAAAACATCTATACCATATAGTGCAACTCTTCTGTAATCACCAATGATTCTTCCACGACCGTAACCATCAGGAAGACCTGTAATTAGGTGAGACGATCTGGCTGCTCTAATTTCTGGTGTATATGCAGAAAACACGCCATCATTATGAGTTTTTCTATAGTTGTGATATATATCTTCTAGTTTTTCAGAAACTTTGTAACCGTATGCTTCGCATGACTTTTCAACGATACGTATACCACCTTCTGGCATAATTGCTCTTTTAAGTGGACTATCGGTTTGAAGCCCAACTATAGTTTCTAAATCTTTGTCTATATATCCAGGAGCGTGGCTTGTAATCGTGGAAGCTACGTCACACGAAACATCAAGAACACCTTTTTTTCTTTCTTCTTCAAATAAATCTAAAACTTCTTTCCATAATTTTTCTGTTGTAGGAGTAGCTGGCTCAAGGAAAGAATCGTCACCCTCATAAGGAGTATAATTCTTTTGAATAAAATCACGTACATTAATTGAGTTTTTCCAATCGCCAGGAATAAAACTATCCCATTCTTTAAAGTCCATAAAAACCTCCTAAAATATAATATTATAATACTTATCTCGATATGTGATTCTATCATGATTTTGATTCTTATTCAATAGTTTTTCAATTTGAAGTGTCTAATTTTACTACGTTGACAGTTTTTCATAAAAATAATATAATTACGAAGATGAAAATCGATAAGAGGTTACGGAAATGAACAATATATATGAAATGTTTGGAATTAGTTCCGAAATTGTTAAGCAATCGGAAGAAATTGAAGAGAGATTAAAAGTAGTATTTAAAGAATATGAAAAAAATTGTTTGAAAGCAAGTGGCAAAGTATTGAAAGCCTTTCAAAACAATAGAGTAGCTACTACTGATTTTAATGAGATTACAGGATACGGTTATTACGATGGTGGAAGGGAAAAACTTGAAAAAGTTTATGCAGAGGTATTTGGAGCAGAGGATGCATTAGTAAGACCACAGATAATGTCAGGTACACACGCAATATCGTTATGTCTATTTGGTCTTTTGAAATATGGAGATACAATGATCAGTATTTCTGGTGAGCCATATGATACATTAAAAAGTGTAATTGGGACATCAGGTGATAGCGAGAATTCTTTGATAAAACATGGAATAAAATATGAAGAAATTGACTTGATAAATAGTGACTTTGATTATGAAAGAATATCTGAAAGACTTAGAGAGAATAATGTTAGACTTGTTGAAATACAACGTTCGAGAGGATATTCTTTAAGAAAAAGTATTAATATAGATAAAATTGAAAAAGTTATAAAAAATATTAGAGAAGTAAATAAAGATGTAATAATTATGGTGGATAATTGCTATGGAGAATTTGTTGAGGAAAAAGATCCAATAGAAGCTGGAGCAGATATTTTTGCAAGTTCACTAATGAAAAATCTTGGCGCAGGTATTGCGACAAGTGGTGGCTATGTTGTAGGAAAGAAAAGATTAATTCACATGGTTGCTGAGGCACTTACGACACCTTGCATAGGCAAAGATTTAGGAGCGAATTTTAATCAACTATTGTCATACTACAAAGGATTGTTTATGGCACCCAAAGTTGTGGAGCAAGCTCTAAAATCTATGACATTTGCCAGTTTACTTCTAGAGGAGAATGGTTTTAAGATTTCACCAAGTTATAGTGAAAAAAGAGCCGATATAATTCAAACTATAGAATTAGGCACGGAGGAAAACCTTATAAAGTTTTGCCAAGGAATGCAAAAAGGTTCTCCTATTGAGGCATATGTGGTTCCAGAACCTGATGATATGCCTGGATATCCACATAAGGAAATTATGGCAGGAGGAACTTTTACACCAGGTGCAACTATAGAATTAAGTTGTGATGGGCCACTTTGCCCGCCATACATTGCATATATGCAAGGAGGACTTACATATGAGTATGGAAAACTTGGTGTAATGATGGGGTTACAAAATATGCAATCAAACAAACAAAAACAAAAGAAATGAGAGGGATATTGATATGAGAGTTATTTTAGCGTCTAGATCACCAAGAAGAGCCGCTATAATGGATCTTGCGAATATTGATTATGAAGTTATACCTAGTAACTTTGATGAGTCTTCTATTAAAGAAAGTGATCTTGAGAAAAAGTCTCAAGATATAGCTCATGGAAAGGCAAAAGAAGTTTTCGAAAATACGCAAGGTGATAGAGCGGTAATTGGAGCAGATACATTAGTTGTAAAAGAAGATAGAGTATTTGGAAAACCAAAGGATAGAGAAGATGCAGTGCGTATGCTTAGAGCTCTTCAAGGAGATGCACATGTCGTTTATACAAGTATTTCAATTATGATTGAAGACAAGGGAAAGAAAAAAGAGTACGATGAAGTAATAAAGACAGATATTCTTGTTAGTCCAATGTCTGACGAAGAAATCAATGATTATATTGAAACTGAAATGCCATTAGATAAAGCTGGTGCATACGCTATTCAAAGTAGTTTTTGCAAATATATAGAGGAAATGGCAGGAAATTATATGGGCGTTGTTGGACTACCAATCGATAGGGTTTATAAAATATTAAAAGAAAATGACGTCATATAATTCATGCATTATGAAAGGATGGAAAAATGAAACTTAATATTGTGCTAGTTGAACCAGAGATTCCACAAAATACTCGGAAATATTGCTAGAACTTGCGCGGCAATCGGAGCTAAGTTACACTTAGTATATCCACTTGGATTTTCAATAACAGAAAAACAAGTAAAGAGAGCTGGCTTAGATTATTGGGATAAACTAGAAATAGAAGAACATACTACATTCAAAGACTTTCTAAATAAGTACAATCCAGAAAGTAATAATATGTTTTTCGTTACCACTAAAGGGAAGATGGTATATTCAGAACCAAATTACAGTAGTTATGACGAGATTTTTCTACTTTTTGGGAAAGAGACGAAAGGGTTGCCAGAGGATATTCTTAAAAAGTATATAGACAAAACAATAAGAATTCCTATGAGAGAGTCACTTCGCTCGCTAAATCTTTCAAATGCAGTTGCTATTGTTGCTTATGATGTAGAAAGACAATGTGAATTTGGCAATTTACAAGAAATAAGCAGTTATTTTGATAATAAATAATTAGTTAAATATACAAATGGAGGGAAAAATGAAGAGAATACTTTCAATAATGATTATTATTACTATACTTACAGGGATGCTATTTGTACTTTCTGGGTGTGAATCATCAAATAATTCAAATACTATAACTAATACAGTGAGCACATCTACTGAAAATACAGTAGAGAGTACAAATACGAATGAAACAGAAAATGAAGAAAGCGAGGGATTAAAAGTGGATTACAAGGCAAATGCTGAAAAGCAGATGGCAATGCCACAAAAAGGAGAGCAAGTGGCAATAATGCATGTTAAAGATTTTGGAGATATTAAAATCAAATTTTTTCCAGAAGTTGCTCCAAAAGCAGTAGAGAACTTTATTACACATGCAAAAGAAGGATATTATAATGGAGTAATATTTCACAGAGTTATGCAAGAATTCATGATACAAGGTGGAGACCCAGAAGGAACAGGATTTGGTGGTGAAAGTATATGGGGAAAAGGATTTGAACTAGAAGTAGATTATTCATTACTTCCATACAGAGGATCGTTATGTATGGCTAGATCTACAGACCCAAACAGTAATGGAAGTCAATTCTTTATTACACAAGCACATTACAATGAATCAATTGCAAAACAACTATCAAGATATCCATCTATAGTTGAACAATATGAAAAGTATGGTGGATATATAAGTTTATGGATGAATTATACAGTTTTTGGACAAGTCTATGAAGGAATGGACGTTGTTGATAAAATAGCAAGTACGGAAGTTAAGATGTCAGATTCTGGAGAAAATAGTGTACCAGTAAAAGATGTGGTTATTGATAGTATAGATATTGTGACATATTAATGTTAAGGGTGACAAGACATACTATGTCATCTATAATATTTGTGAAGAGTTTGACGGAGGAGAAAAATGAAAACGAATGCTTTGAAATTTATGGTTATAGTACTGATTGCATCAATGGTAGTTTGTACATTATCAATCACAATGGTAAGTAGAGCAGTGACATATGAAGAAATAACTATGGAAAGTGTAGCTGAGAGTACAGGTAAAGTAACATCAGCTACAAGAATATTGCAAATTGTTTTTTTTACTATACAAGTAGTTTTAATTGTAATAGCTATTACTTTAGTTGTAAAAATACTTACTATTATTTATTTTAAAATAGTAGTTAAACAAAAATCTAAGAAAGATATTAGTGAAGATTCTACTAAGGAACAGCAAGAGGAAGAAGAACACACATTAGGTAAAATATTTAGATTAATAGTTGTTATTATAGCATTATTATCTATTTGTGGTATGCTTAATACAATGATGCATTTTGCTAAACCAATAATTTATATTTATCCAGAAGAAAATGAAACTAAAGTTTCTGTAACAGTATCTAATCCAGAAAAATTAACATGTACGTATCCAAAGTATAATTATGGGTGGAAAGTTGTAGCAGACAAAGATGGAACCCTAACGGATGAGTCAGGAAGAAAATACTATGCTCTTTATTGGGAAGGAAAAGATTATAAGAATTCAATTATTAAAGAAGGATTTGTTGTTAAGGGAGAAGATACAGCAGTTTTTCTAGAAGAAAAATTAGCTATACTTGGATTAAATGAAAGAGAAGCAGAAGAATTTATTGTTTATTGGCTTCCATTATTGGAGAAAAATAATTATAATTTAATTAGGTTTATGACAGAAGATGAAATTAATAGTCAAATGGAACTTAATATAGATCCAAAACCAGATACGTTAATAAGAATAATGATGGAATACAAGCCACTTATGTTTAAAAAAGAAGTTAAAGAGCAAGTGTTAGAAAAAGTGGAAAGAAATGGGTATACAGTAGTAGAATGGGGTGGAATAAAAACAAAATAGTTTTTTTGAAGTAGTATGGAAAATAGACTTGATACGTTAGTTGCGTATCAAGTTTTTTTATTTGATAGGAAAGTGCTTAGCATTTCCTATCAAATTAGGATTATGTCCTACATAATGTCTCCTTTTGTTCTTATCACTTTTAATTAAATTTTTACAAAAAAGTCATATTTTTATTATCTAAATCGTTTGACAAATATATATATTAAGCATAAAATTATTGTGATAGATTATTTGTAGAACTATGTCTAATATGAGCAAAAGATAGTAATAATTATTAATTATTTTTAGCGATTTGGTTGATATTTTCAGCGCTATATAGTATTATATAATATGTGTTAAAAGTGAAATAATAACCTAAAGGAGGTTATAAGATGTCAAAGAAATTATTAAAAATTGCTATAATTCTTTTTGTGATGTTATTAGCAGTTATGTCTATATACATAAAAGTCTATGCGACAACTTCAGGTGATGAAGTTTTAGTTTCAGACCAAGCCACAGAACTGCTTGAGATAAAGGAGTCTGCAAAACATACATTAGATGATTATGTTGATAAATATGGTTCTACATCTTTCGGTTTTGCTGCATATGTACTTAATGCAGTTAGAATTTATAGTATACCATTTTGCTTTGTAGGTATAGCAATTGGTGCTGTTTATCAGTATACGCTTGGAATTAGAAAACTTGACTTACAAGAAAGAGGTTTAGCAATGGTTGCATCTTTTGTAACAATATTGCTTATATGTCAAGTATTACCATTTATATTTGCAATTGTAGTAAATGGTTGGAGGGGTTAACGAATGAAGGTTTTATTTGCGGTTAATAGTGAAAAGATTTCTGATGCTATTGTAAAAAAGTATCAAAAGGAATATCGTGAGATTTTATCATATAAAAATGTCTTTTACTTTAATGCAGTGCTTAAAGAACTACAAAAAGATAAAACTTACGATAGAATCGTTATTCACGAAGATTTAGAGCCATTTTCGGGTTCTAACTATGAGCAAATAGACAAAAAAGTATTTGAAAAATTGGATAATATAAGTGATGAAGCTGAAGATATGGCTGGTGGTGATACACCTATTATTTTGATTTGTTCAGATAGACATACAAAAGGTTCGTCATTTTTAGTTAAAATTTTTGGTATAGGTGTTTATAATGCTTTAATCGGAAGTGATAGAAGCATGGATAAAATTTGTAAACTTATTAATAGACCAAGATTAAAAAAGGAAGCCAAACAATATTATCAAATAGATTCTGAAGATGTTACATATTCTAGACAAAGTGACAAAGAAGTTGATGAAAATCAGATTATTAATATTACAAACTATTTTAGAAAACTAGGAAAAAATACAAGTAAGTATTCTGAGAGTTTTGAAAAAATTGCTACAGAACAAGGATATACAGAAGAGCAATTAAAGATTATTATTAATTGTCTTCCAGCTAATGTTAAAAAGGTTCTTGCTAGAGAATCACTTACTTATCAAAAAATAATGAGAATTACTGTTCCTGTAGATGGAATAGACAACCAGGAAATAGAAAAAGACACCGGAATTAAAATGGATTTGCTGGATAATGTTGAAACCAAAATTAATGGTCCAATTGTTATTCCATCTTCAGTTAGAACATCGAAAAATAAGAAAATTCCATCAGCCAAAAGGACTGAAGCAGGAAATCTTGATGCAGCTACTGGAAATGGTGGAATGAGTAAATCAAAGGTGAAAAAAGTAGTGAAGAATACATATGATGAAGATTTTGATAATAAAAAAAGATTAGAAGACGAAGATGATGATGAAATTCTAGTATTGCCAAAGAAGAAAAAGAAAAAAATATCTTCTGAAGAAGGGCTATCAAAGAAGTCAAAATTAGAAGAGAAAAAGAAGAAAAAGAAAAAAAGACCAGTAGCTGACGATGAAGATGATGATATACTTCCATCAATAGATGAACTAGATGACTTTGATGTTCTTCCAGATGTTGATGAAGATGATGAGGAGGAAACAAGAATTCCAGGATTTGAAGACGATTCTGATGATTTTGATGACGAAGATGATGATGACATGTCACTTCCAGGAATAGATTCATTAGATGAGATAGATGAAGATGCATCGCTTATTAATTTCGATGATTCAGATGATGAAGATGATGACGGTGTATCTAGTATAAAACCAAAAGTTGACTATTCTATGTCAAATTTAGGTAGCCTTCTTACTAAGGATAAGAAAATAGTTACATTTGTTGGAACAACCAAAAATGGAACATCATTTTTAGTAAATAATTTAGCTGCATTATTCTCATCATTAGGTATTAATACAGCAATACTAGATATGACTAAAAATAGAAATTCATACTATATGTATACAAACAACGAAGAAAATCTTAGAGATATTGCTCAAAAATCTATTGCTAAGTTGCAGAAGGGATTTGCGGAAGGTATTAAGGTTAATAAAAATCTTACAGTTTACACATCACTTCCAAATGATGGAAAAACATATAATGATGCGGAACCAATTTTATCTACCTTAGTTCAAAATCATTCACTTGTATTGATTGATTGTGATTTTGAAACAGATCCAACATACTTTGCAAGCTGCCAAGAAATATATCTAGTACAATCAATGGATATTCTTACAATTCAACCACTTACTGCATTCCTTAGAGATTTAAAATCAAAAGGAGTGTTAGAACCAGAAAAAATTAGAGTTGTAATTAATAAAGAAATAGCTGTTAGAAGTCTTACTACTAAAGCTATAATTGGAGGAATGTCATTTTATAATGATCCAGGAATGTCATTTATGACAGAATTATTTAATAGAGATCTTGTAAAAGCATATTCAATTCCATTTGAAGATAAAGTATATTCAATATACTTAGATGCAATGGTAAATTGCAATTTAAGTATAAATGGTTATACCAATTCATTTAAAGAAAAACTAAAGAACCTTGGAAGTTCTGTATATCCACTTGTTGGTAGAACTTCTGGAATGGATAATGGCAAATCATCAAGTGTTGGCGGATTTGGAAAAAGAAAACGTAAATAGTACGAATGAAAAGATTGTGTGATACACAGAAATTTAGGAGGAAGTATTTTGATACCAATAATAATTGTAATTTTATGTCTTGCAATTGCGGTTATGGTTATCTTCAATGTTCATATTACTCAAAGAATAAAATCATATAAAAATATTGAACAGCAAGTTACTAAACTAAGAGTACTACAAGACTTTTTGAAAGTGGCTGGTGAAGAAGAAACTGTTGACGACAAATTAAATAAGATTAATGAAATTATTATAGAGAAATATGACATTAAGTATTCAACAATAGTTGTGTTCGATGGCGCGGAGTATGTTATTAAAGCAACTAATGTGGATAAGGTGCATTATGAAACTCTTACTAATTTGCATACTGAAGAGATTTTTCAAGATAGTGTTCAAACAGCTACTCCTAAGTATGTAACAATTGATAATGAAAATGAAAAACTCCCATATCAAAAGCTTGAAATGGGAAGAGCTAAATCAGCAATGTTTTTCCCACTATACATTGACAATATCTACATTGGATACTGGATAATGGAAAGTGGAGTAATGCATGCATTTGATGATACAGACACAACAGTTATTGAAGTAGTAAAAGAAAATATTATTTCAGTATTATCTACTATTTCATATCAAGAAACGATAGAGAATATTGTTAGAATAGATAAATTTACAGGCCTTTATTCGGAAGAGTATTTGTATGGAAAAGGAAAATATGCTTTCAATAAATATGCAACATCTGCAGTATGTATGTTCCAAGTAACAAATATTCAAGAGATTAACGAAAATCAAAGTAGAGAAATAGGAAATGAGATTATTACAGAAGTAAGTAATCTAGTAAAATCTCAAATACCTTCACAATACATATTTGTTAGATATATGGGGCCAAAGTTTGTTCTTGTATTTTCTGGAGTTGAAGAAAGAAGTGTTGAAGAGTTTTTAAAAACATTGAAAACAGAACTTGAAGAAATAGAAATAGTTCAAGAGGCAGAAGAAGTTCAAGTGGTTAAAGTTATTAATGGTAAGAGAGTTAGAGTTAGAGAACTCATAGAAGAAAAAAGTGCATCGCCAAAAGTTAGTTTTGTAGTTTCTACATACTATAAAGGTACAGGTATGGAACAACTTACCAAAAAGCTTGAAGAGTTTATTGATTCTGAGGATGTTGATATAGATCAAATCAATTATATTTAATCAAAATAAATAATATATGGAGGGATAGATATGGCAGTTGATAAGACAATGAGTTTTAAGGTTGATAAGGATAAAAGTGTTAGAGCAAAAGCAATTTTGAAAGAAGTTTATCAAGCTTTAGTTGAAAAGGGCTATAATCCTATTAATCAAATTGTTGGTTACATACTTTCTGGTGATCCTACCTATATTACGAGTCACAATAATGCAAGAAATCTTATTAGGCAAATTGAGAGAGATGAGCTTCTTGAAAAGATGGTTAAGTACTATATAGGATTGGAAGATTAATTTATGCGCATTTTAGGAATTGATTATGGTGATAGTAGAGTAGGAATTGCAGTTACGGATGCATTAGGTATTACTGCGCAAGGGCTAGAAACTATAGCATATGGAGGAAATGATAAAATTCTTTTGAAACGATTAGATGAAATTCTTCAAGAGTATCCATGTGAAAAAATTGTAGTTGGAATGCCTTACAATATGGATGGAACTAAAACAGAAAGAGCAGAGATTACAGAAAAATTTATACATAAACTTAAATGCAAATATAACAAATTGCAAATAGATACAATAGATGAAAGACTTACTACTGTTGCTGCACATAAGACAATGAATTTCTTGGATGTTAATAAATATAAAAAAAGAGGGATTGTAGATACGATTTCAGCTGTATACATTCTAGAGATGTATATGGAAAAAAATAAATAAGTTTATAATATTTTTAATCATACATAAAGGTCAATGTAAAAAAATAGTAATATAAAAATTTTCAATTATGCTTGCAAAATCAAGGTAGTTATTATATTATGTTTTTAGCTTTGATACAAAGGAAGGAGTTATTGTTAAGATGGATGAAGAATTAGATGAAAACATTAATAATATTATAGTATTAAATGACGAAAATGGTAACGAAGTTAGATTCGAATTTTTGGATTTGATAGAATATGAATCAGAGGAGTATGTTGTATTACTTCCTGTTATTGAAGAAGGCGAAGAAGATGATGGAGAAGTTGTTATTCTTCAAGTTGATGATTCTGATGAAGATAGTGATGAAGAATCATATACTAGTGTAGATGACGAACAAACTCTTACAGCTGTTTTTGAAATATTCAAAGATAAATTCAAGGAAGAATTTAATTTTACAGATGGAGAATAGTTACTAGCAGTTTTAAAGCAGGTGTACACCTGCTTTTTATGCATGAATAGAATGGAGGATTATACAAATGATAAGTTTATTTAGTTATTTGCTTACATTTTTTGGTGTAATATTTTGGGGATTTAGAGCTTGGATAACGCTTATGTGTCAGATGGGCCAGGAAATGTCTATAACACCAATAAATGTTACATGGGAAATAGGACTCTTGTTTGCTACAATACCATGTATGGCACTTATTTTTAGAAGAAATCTTGTTGCAGCTGCAATTTATTTTGCGATGTATGCAACATACTTTGGAGATGCATTGTTTCAAACATTTGTTAATGGACAAGCTTCCGGACTTGACACTTCAAGTGCTTTGAATGTTTTTTGCGCTTTAATTGGAATATTAATCCCATTACTTACATTTATAGACGTACTTGTAAACAAAAATAGAAAATTAGGTAGTGGCGATAGAAAATCAGATTGGTTTTATAAAAACGAAGAGTATGATAGAAAATTTGATGAAAGAGCTGATAGAAACCAATATAGATTGTAGTATAATAGTATAATAACAAAACTATAAGGCATTTACCAAAGACAATTACAACATGTTTTTGGCAGATGCCTTATTTTGGAGTAAACATTAAGCGGAGGACTATAAAATGATTAGTTGGACAAAAGAGTATGTTTTATCTCAGATATGTGCAGTTGTGATGTATTTATTTTTATGTATGTCATATTTTTATAAATCAAGAAATAAGATTTTAATTTCAAATATCATTGCACATGTTTTTCAAGCGATATCCTTACAATTATTAGGTGGAATGACTGGCATGGCAATGGCTATCTTCCTTATTTTTAGGGATTCTTTTTTTGCGATAGATGAAAAGAATAGGAATTTGGAAAAGATAAGCAAAAGAGATAATGTGATATTAGCAATTTTTATATCTATAATACTAGTACTTACGGTGTTTACCTATGATGGATTAGTTAGTCTATTGTCAGTACTTGCAACAATTACATCAACTTTTGCTATATGGCAAAAAAGTACAAGAATATACAAAATGCTAGGCATGCCAATTTCATCGGCTTGGCTTATATACAATATCTCACTTCGTTCAATATTTGCAATTGTATTAGAGGCAGTTTTATTGATTTCTACAGTGATTGGATTTTTGAAAGATGAAAAGGCTATTAAATTAAGAAATAAGAGTGATGAGGAGTGAGTTTAAAATATTATCATAATTGTTGCAATTGTAGAAATGGACATCATTGAAAGAGGAGAAAAGCATGAAAGTTATAGATGGAAGAAAAATTATATGGGAAACAAATAATTTTATCGTAGTCGTGCCACATCGACCATTTATTTCTCGTGAAGAAGGTGGGCATATAATCATTATGGGTAGAGGAGATAAATATAGATTTGACTCTAGAACGGATTTGACACCAAGTGAAGTGCTAGAAGTTCAAAGACTATGCCAAATGATTTGTTGTGCTTATAAATTGGCTATGAAAGAGCATGGAGTTGATATAATAAGATTAAACTACTTTGAGGCGGGAAATTGGGCATTTAAGCCAGGTAGTAAGGACCTTAAGGCGTATTATCATGAGCATATTTTGGGAAGAACTATAGATGCAAAGAAGCAAGTATTTCCAGAAGCACCATATTTGCCTAGTAGAGATACAGGTTTTTATGATGATTTTAAACAAATAACTGATGAGGATATAGAATTAATTATTGAAAAAATGAGAGAACTAGAAACAGATGAAAAATATAGTATAGATAAATGGACAATAAAACGAGGTAATTAGAATGATAAAAGTATTGTTTGCGACAGGAAATCTTACAAAGTCAAAAAGATTTTCTAAAGGTCTATTAGAAAAAGGGATAGAAGTAATATCACTAAAAGATATAAATGAAGTTGTAGAAATAAATGAAAATGGAAAAGACGCCGTAGAAAATGCATTAATTAAAGCAAGGGCTTATTCTAAAGTTGTTAATATGCCAGTGTTTGCGATGGATGATAATCTATATATAGATAATGTTCCAGAAGAATACCAACCGGGAATGTATGTAAGAAGAGTTAATGGTAAAAGATTAGAAGACAATGAAATGATAGAGCACTATAGTAATCTTGTTAAAAAATATGGGACTGATGGGAAGCTTACTTGTAGATGGGTATATGGAATGGCTGTTATTAATAATGGAAAAGAAACTACATATTCGTGGAGCAAGGAAGAGTTCTATATGGTTGAAAAACCTACGGAAAAAATGCGCCCTGGTTATCCGCTTGATTCTATTTCTGTAAATAAAAAATTAAATAAATACTTTACTGATGTTACTGCAGAAGATAAAATACTTATGCATGAAGACGAAAGTGATGTGGTTAATTTTATAGCTAAGTGTATATTAAATTAATTGGAGGAGAAAATATATGGAATTACTTGATGTATACAATGCTAATGGAGAAAAGACTGGAAAAGTTGTAGAAAGAGGGGATAAAACATATTTATTTGAAAATGGAGAACGTATTGCTGTTGCTATAATTTATATTGAAAATAGTAAAAATGAGTTTTTAATCCAAAAAACTTCTATGCAAAAAGGTGGACATTTTTCATCTACAGGTGGTCATGTGGATCATGGAGAAGAACCAATTGACACTATAAAAAGAGAGGTAAAGGAAGAATTAGGTATAGATATTAGCAATGATAATATTGTGGATTTAGGATGCCTAGTTGTTGACTTTCCTGTTAGATTTGTATTTTATTTAAAAAAAGATATAAATTTAAAAGATGTTATTTTACAAAAGGATGAAGTTGAAAGTGTATCATATATGAGTGAAGACAAATTAAGAGAAATTATTTCAAACGGACTTATGCATGCTGGACATACCAAAGTACTTGACCGTGTTTTAGAGTATAGAAATAGGGGGAATTAATAATGGCTCAATATGAATTACATGATTTCGGTAAGAGAATAAATTTAAATACAGACTTAAAAAACATTTCAGAGGAAATTTGTAAAAATTATAATTTAGGAACATTTATTTCTAATGAGGTTATTGCTACTGGATATGAAGATTATAATTATGTTTTAGATACTACTAAAGGAAAGTATTGTGTAAAGATTTTTAATAAAAACAGAACTCAAAAGGACCTTAATGATTATCTAGATAGAATAAGAATAGTAGCTAAGACTGAAACAAATGCACCCAAGCCATTATTTATAGATGGAGATATTCTTTTATCTCTAAATTATGAACAAAATCATTATGATATTTGCGTTTTTGAATTTATAAATGGAAAAAGCTTTTTTGAAATGAATAAAACACCTAGCAAAGAAGCAATAATTGAGATTGCAAAACAGGCTGCATTCATTAATACCCTTGATATACAACCAGATTTTGTCTATGATTCTTGGGCAGTAATCAATTTTGAAAAAGAGTACTCTAAAAAAAGGGAATATCTATCTGATGAATTTAAAAAAGAGTTTGATAGGTTACTAAAAGAGTTCAAAGAAATAGATTTTTATAAGCTACCTAAAGCATTTGTACATGGAGATATGATTACCACAAATGTAATGCTAGATAATGATTCTAAAGTTTGGATTTTGGATTTTTCTGTTTCAAATTATGTGCCAAGAATAATTGAATTAGCAGTAATTTCTTGCAATATTTGTTTGGATAAAGAATCGAAAGAAAAAACATATGAAAACATAGAGTTATTATTAAGGGAGTATAATAAGTATAATAAATTATCTAATTACGAATTAGAAGTGTTTGGCGTTTTTAATAAGTTGGCACATGCAATGCATATTTTACAAACGCAATACATAATTCAGACTGATTGTAATTCTGAAGAAAATCAATATTGGTTAAATGAAGGAACAACAGGATTTTTGTTTTATGATAATGAGAGATTTAGCAAATTATTAAAATAGGAGGTTATATGAAAGAGAATATTTATGATAATGATGAGTTCTTTCATCAGTATGAAGTATTACGAAATGACCAAAAAAACAAGAATGCTAATGATTTAATAGAAATACCAAATTTTAGAAAACTTATGCCAGATGTTACCAACAAAAGTATATTAGACTTAGGGTGTGGGTATGGTGAAAATGATAAGTTTTATAAGATGCAAGGTGCCAAAGCTGTTTTAGGAACAGATATTTCTCATAAGATGATTGAAGTTGCAAATAAAGAAAATAAAATTGATGGAATAGAGTATAGAGTAATTGCAATGGAAGATATTTTATCGCTAGAGATGAAATTTGACATCATTATTTCATCTCTAGCTTTTCATTACATAAAAGACTTTGATAAATTGATTAGTGATTGCTATAATCTTTTAAATGATGGAGGATATTTAGTTTTTTCGCAAGAACATCCGATTACAACATGCATAAAAGTTACGGAGAATGTCACAAAAGGACATACAATAATTGATAATAAATATTTTGGTATTTTCTCAGATTATAATAGACCACGGAGAAAGAAGTAAAGATTGGTTTGGAGAAAAAGTGGTGAAATACCATAGAAATTTTGAAGAGATAATAAACACATTGATAAACAATGGATTTACTATAGAAAAGATATTAGAGCCTACACCTTCGGAAGATGCAATAAAGAATAATCCTAAATATGTTAATCAATATGATAGACCATACTTCTTATTTGTAAGAGCCAAAAAATATTATTAAAAAGGATGGTATAAATGACTTTAGAAGAATTATATGATTTATTATTAGTTAAAAAGCCTAGTTCCTATTTAAAAAACAATGAAAAAGAATTATTTGATTTGATTCCAGAAATAAAAATCTGTAAGGGATTTGATCAAAAAAATGAGTGGCACATTTATGATGTATATGAACATATTTTACATGTAGTTGATAGTGTTCCACCTACTTTAGTTATGAGATTAACAGCGTTATTTCATGATATAGGAAAGCCACTTACATATACTGAAGATGAAAATGGTGTAGGACATTTTTATGGGCACTGGGAAGCATCACAAAGAATATTCGATGCATTCGCTAAAAAATGTGGTATTAATGAAGGTATTAGAAAGAGAGTATCTGATTTAATATATTATCATGATATTAATGTATCTAGATTATCTGAAAGTGAGTTAGAGGAAATGACTCGAAGGCTAGGCAAAGATGGGATATCTCAACTATTTGACCTGAAAAGGGCTGACTTATTAGCTCAAAATGAAAAATATCATTATTTATTAGAAGATTATTATAAACAAAAAAGTAAGCTATTATTTAAATTTCAAAAAGCTGATGAAAGAAGTATGGATGGATAAAAGAAAAAAGAATTATGTAGGAAATAAAATATATATAATTGGACCTGTTGGTAGTGGAAAAACAACACTTTCAAGACTTTTGTCTCGAAAATACAATATAAAAGAATATGAATTAGATAAAATAGTTTGGGACGATAATAATGGAAATGTCAAAAGAACAGATGAGGAAATCAAGAAGCTATTTGATAAAATAATTGCAAAGGAATCTTGGATTATAGAAGATGTTGGAAGAAAAAAGTTTATAGATGGAATAAAAAATGCTGATATCACATATTATATAGATTTGCCTAAACTAACAATATATAGAAGATGTATTAGTAGATGGATAAAGCAAAAAATAGGAAAAGAAGAATATAATTATAAACCAACATTGAAAGGATTATTTGAAATGCTTGGATGGGCAAAAGATGGAATTAAATATAAGCAAGAAAAAATTGAACAAATTATTAATAATTCAAAAAAATATAGAATATTAAAAAAGAATGATATTAAAGAATTAGAAAAAATGTGATATTGCTAAATAAGGAGAAAATTATGAGTAAAAAAATCAGAAAAGCAGTTAGAACATATCTGATTAAAGAAAATAAAGTGGTTGTTATAAAGTACAAACAACATGACGAAGGATTTTATGATATACCTGGTGGAAAGATAGAAGAAAATGAGATGCCAGAGGATGCTTCGATTAGAGAATTTAAAGAAGAGACAGGTATAACAATAATAAAGCAGCATTATTTTGGACACATTTACATCGAATATCCTGACAGGGTATTTGATATGGACGTCTTTATAGTAGATGATTATTTTGGAAATCCTCTTGAATTCGATGAAAATAGTTCAATGTGGATTGACATAGATGACTTAAGTATTGAATCGAATATTTTTCCAAGTGTTAAAGCAATAAAATATTTGAAAGCTAATATGGATTTAAAGATAGAGTGTGATAGTAATCACAATATAATTAAGTTCAAAGACAGCATTAATCAAGAATAGTAGAAAGAAATTGATAGAGGTGTCAACATGAAAATCAGAAAAGTTAATATTGAAGATTATTCAGAAGTAATTAACTTGTATATACAACTTCACGATGCAGAAAAAGTTTTTGATGATAATCTAGTGGAAGAGTTAATTATTGACGAGGAACAAGAAAAGAAAATAAAAAGGAAGATGAAATCTCGAAAAGAAATTTTTTTAGTTGCAGAAATTGATAGCAAAGTAGTTGGCTTAATAGATGGATTTATAATAGATGACATTTTTTTTAAAGAAAAAATAGCATATTTAGATCA
>OCVV012877872.1_pt1 | contig 26285 bp, 21 predicted proteins | sample 1539721 | NCBI WGS metagenome assembly OCVV01 (sample SAMN02144230, study PRJEB22623) | gut metagenome | biome: sheep rumen | host: Ovis aries | place: New Zealand | reverse complement strand
CGTAGGGCGGCCAGACCTCTGGCCGCCGTCCCACCGAACGGCAGACAGCGCGGCGGCCTGGGGTCAGGCCGCCCTACGGCATGGGCCGAACCGTTACCCGCCGCCGTTTCAGATCCCGTCAAAACCGGCGGAAATCTAAGGATCTCAGCGTCTGAACGTGATCGTACACGTTGTTTCCCTCGTCGTATGTGTGGCATACGCCATCTATCTGATGAAGCGCGTCGAGACGCCGCGCATCAACCGCCCGGAAATGCAGAAGGACTCCGCGCCCTGCCCGGAGAAATGATGAATACAGCGTTTGCGGAGACGAAGGTTCGCAAGAGGAAGTGCTTCGGTGCTTCCTCTTTTTTTGCCGTTTGTCGATCGGAATGGGGCGCGAAGCACCCTTCGCGCCCCGGTTCATATACTGGCATGAGGAGATGAACGCATGAAACCACGCATTCTTGTGCCAAACGGCGACGCGCGTCAGACCGCTCTGGCGCGGCGTCTGTCCGCCCTCGGACGGGTGGATTCCGTCCCGGACGGCGGGTCGTACGACGGGATCGTTCTTCCGGTCCCGACGAGGCTCATCCCCGGAACCGACGCCCTTCCTGCGGCGGAAAACCGGACGGAGCTCCGACTTGGGCCGCTGATCGGCCCGCATACCCGCGTTTTCGGCGGGGGCTTCCGGGAACCGCTTCCGCCGCCGCTGGATCGGGCGGTGGACCTGCTGGCGGACGAGAAGACCGCCGGGGCCAACGCCCTTCTGACTGCCGAGGCCGCCCTGATGCTCCCCCGCGCGGGCCGCAGTCTGCGCGGCACCCGCGCCGCCGTCCTGGGCTGGGGGCGGATCGGGCGGCCATTGTCCTGCCTGCTCCGCGCCGTCGGCGCGGCGGTGACGGTCGCGGCAAGAAGGGAGGTCGTCCGAGCCGCAGCGGAGGCGGAGGGGCACGCCGCCCGGTCTTTTGCCGACCTGCGCGGCCCGTTTGATTTCGTGTTCAACACGGTCCCGGCGCAGACCCTGTCTGCGGCGCAGCTTTCCGGGCTCGGCCCCGACTGCCTCTGGATCGAGCTGGCCTCCGCCCCGGGCGGCCTGCCCGCGCCGATCCCTGCGGATCTGACCTGCCTGCCTGCCGGCGGTCTGCCCGGAAAATATCTGCCGGAGTCGGCTGCCGCCGTTCTCTTTGAAGCCATCCTACGCCACTGGGAGGTGGAACCATGATTTCCAAAACCGTCGGCTTTGCCCTGACCGGCTCGTTCTGCACCTTTGAGCCGGTGCTTGCCGCCATGAAGGCCTTGAGCCTGCAATATGAAACCGTCGTGCCGATCCTGTCCTTTGCGGCGGGGTCCACGGACAGCCGGTTCGGCGCGGCGGCGGACTTCCGTACCAGGATCGAAACGATCTGCGGCCGCCCTGCCTTGGACAGTCTGGCCGGCGTTGAGCCCATCGGGCCGAAAAAGCGCCTCGATCTGCTTGTCGTCGCGCCGTGCACGGGCAATACCCTCGCCAAGCTCGCAGCCGGAATTGCAGATACGCCCGTCACCCTGGCCTGCAAGGCCCATCTGCGGAACGCCCGACCGATTTTGCTCGCCGTCTCGACCAACGACGGTCTTGCGGCAAACGCCGCAAGCATCGGCAGCCTGCTCGCGCGGCGGCATCTATACTTCGTTCCCTTCGGTCAGGACAACGCCGAGCAGAAGCCGACCTCACTCATCGCGGATATGAGCCAGATTCCCGAGGCTGCGGCCGCCGCCCTGCGGGGCGAACAGCTTCAGCCGATTCTGCTGCGACAGTGAATCAGAACGGAGAAAACTGCGCATACTGATCGGGAAATGATTCTACCGATCAGGAGGCGTTTGCATGCAAATCTCCGATACCGAATACCAGGCCCTCGCAGACCAGCTTGCGCCAAAGTCCAAACCCCTGCGAAACTGCCTGCGGGCCTTTCTCTGCGGCGGAGCGATCTGCGTCCTGGGCCAGGGTCTTCTGACCGCATGGCAGGCTGCGGGGCTTCCCGCCGACCGCGCGGCGACCTTGACCTCTGTGAGCCTGATTTTTCTGTCCGCCCTGCTCACCGGTCTCTCGGTTTTTGACGACGTTGCCAAATTCGCCGGCGCGGGAACGCTGGTCCCGATCACGGGCTTTGCCAACTCGATCACGGCCCCGGCGATCGAATTCAAAACCGAAGGTCTTGTGACGGGTCTGGCTGTCAAACTCTTCACGATTGCCGGTCCCGTTTTGGTCTACGGCCTTTCCGCCTCGGTGGTCTACGGCCTGCTCTATTGGATCTTCCGCTGAAATGCCGCATTCCGCCGCCCCTGCCCGCATAGACTGTCTTGACACACGGCAGGGGAGGTGCGGATATGACAGATACCATAGACCGGCGCGCACAGGAGATCGCCGTGTACGTCATCGAGACCGGAGCCACCGTCCGCAGCGCGGCGGAGCGCTTCGGCATTTCCAAATCCACGGTTCATAAGGACCTGACCGAGCGTCTGAGCCAGACGCATCCGGGGCTTGCCCGTCAGGCGCGGGCGATCCTGGACCGCAATAAGGCCGAACGCCATCTGCGCGGCGGCGACGCGACCCGGCGGAAATACCGAACGCCGGACGCAGCGGAGCGGGATTGATGGATCCCAACGGAGTTTTTTCGTTTTTGGAATTGACAAGCGGAGAAAAATCCAGCATAATAGACCCAGAGAACCAGCAAGGAGGGTCTGTTATGGAATCCATCTTCGTCACCGGTCACCGCAACCCGGATACCGACTCCATCGTCTCCGCAATGGCCTATGCCGCCCTGCAAAACGCCCTGGGCAAGCGCCGCCACACGGCCGGCCGCCTGGGCAATCTCAACGATGAATCCAAGCGGATCCTCGACCGCTTCGGCTTTGAGCCGCCGATGCTGATCAAGAACGTCCGCACCCAGGTCCGGGACCTCGACTTCGACACGCCGCCCGTTCTGAACGCCGGCGTGACCGTTGCCCGCGCCTGGTCCATCCTGAGCGGGGACGCCCGGATCGCCGCCATTCCGATTGCCAACGCGGACGGCACGCTCTACGGGATGCTCTCGTCCGGGGACGTGGCGAACTACGATATGCAGACGGTCACCGACCCCTTCATCCGGGACGTGCCGCTGTTTAATCTGCTGGCTGCCATCGAGGGCAAGATTCTCAACGATCCCGGCGAGGATGTGGACGCGATCACCGGCGAGGTCGTTCTGGCCCTGCCGAAGGGCGCGAACCAGCATCTCTTTGCCGGGGAGGACTACATTGCCGTCTGCGGCGACCAGCCGGAGGTCATCCGCTGGGCGCTGGAATCGAATATCCACTGCCTCATTCTCTGCGAAGCAGAGCTTCCGGAGGAGCTGCGGACCATTCCCACCCGGACCTGCGTGATCTCCACGCCGATTGACGCCTACCGCGTGGCGCGGCAGATCTTCCAGGCGATCCCCATCGCCCGCATCAGCCGCAATTCCAAGCTGGAATGCTTCCATCTCACGGACTACCTCGACGACGTGCGCGAGGTCGTCTCCAAGAGCCGCTACCGCTGCTATCCGATTCTGGATGAAAACGATAAGGTGGTCGGCACGCTCTCGCGCTACCATCTGATCAAGCCGCGCCGCAAACAGGTGGTTTTGGTGGATCACAATGAATCGGCCCAGTCCGTGCCCGGTCTGGAGCAGGCGGAGCTGCTCGGCATCATCGACCACCACCGCCTCGCGGATATCCAGTCCGCCAACCCGATCTTCTTCCGCAACGAGATCATCGGAAGCACGACCACCATCGTGGCCGAGATGTATCAGGAAAAGGGTCTCATGCCCAGCCCGCAGATGGCTGGACTCATGTGCGCCGCCATTCTTTCGGACACGGTCATCTTCAAATCCCCCACCGCCACGCCCCGCGACCGGGCGATTGCCGAGCGGCTGGCCCGTATCGGCGGCGTCACCACGGAGGAGCTTGGAAAGTTCATCTTCTCCGCCGGTCTGGGCGAGGGAAAGACGGCGAAGGAACTGATGTATGCCGATTTCAAGGACTTCCACATTGCCGGGCACTACCTGGGCGTGGGCCAGATCACCTGCGTGGACAGCGTGGAGATGCTGGACCGCAAGGAGGAATTCCTGGCTGAAATGCACCGTGCGACGGCGGAAAAGGGCTACGACGTGATGATCGTCATGCTCACCGACGTCCTGCTTGAGGGCACGCAGATCATCTTCCTCGGCAGCGCCGACGACATCAGTCAGGCCTTCGGCGTGGAGCCAAAGGGGAACACCCTCTTCCTGCCCCACGTGATGAGCCGCAAAAAGCAGGTCATCCCGATGCTCTCCGCCCTCTGGGGCTGAGCGACCCCGATACAAATACCCCGGTCGGCGTCTTGTGCGCCGACCGGGGTTTCGAATATCCGGTTCAAGGAATGTCCTCGTTGATCTCCATCTCCGGCGCGTCCAGTCGGTCGGGGTGGAGGAGGAGCTTGTGCATGTACTTGATCGAGGTGGCGTAGTAGAAGCCGTCCACGGTCCGCTCGTCCACGTTGAAGGTGTAGTCCATGTACTTCTTTGAGATTACGGTTCCGTCGTCGCCGATCTCGTTCTTGCGGTATTTCCGCCCGAAGGCCATGAAGATCGGCAGATTGCCGAAGTTGTAGAGGTGGTGGTATACCGCGCCGATGCCCAGCGAGCCCATCGAGGTGAAGAAGATGGAGCAGTGGAAGGGGCTGAGCTCCAGGATCGCCTTCGGCAGCAGACCGAAGTAGTCCAGCAGCTTGAGCAGCCACACCACGAATTTCAGGACGACGCCGGGGATCGCGCCAACGAAAGCCGCAGCTCCGTCCAGACTGGAATCCAGCTCGCTGGACTTGCGCACGTCCGCCACAGCGTCGTGGAACTTTTCGTAGACGGTCGCCACGCCGTCGCCGGGCTTCAGATGGAGCTTGATGACGGTGTCCGGAGCCTCCTGGGTCAGCTCCTTCTTGATGGTCATGCAGAACTGGAGGTCGTCGCCGCGGGAATAGATCTTTTCACCGGAGATGAAGCGATTCAGTCCGGGATACTTGGAGGCCGTTCGCACGTAGGCGGCCAGCAGCACCTCGGTCATGCCGAAGTCCGGCATGGTCTCGCGCTTCTTGCGGATATAGCGTTCGAGCTCGGTGATCTCCAGCGTGTCGTGGAAGAAGACGTTGGCCTGGTTGCGCTCCGGCATGACGTAGCCCCCGACCACGGAGATCGGGCTGAGACTGCGCACCTTGCGTCCGTCGGGCCGGTCGCCCCACATGGGATGATAGGCGTCGTCGTTCACCCGCTTCATCGCAAAGCAGACCAGGACGTAGCCGAGCATCATCACCAGATCCGGCAGGAAGGCCAGCCAGTCGGTGAAGACGAAGGCGCAGCGCAGGCAGGGACGGTTGAACCAAAGAATGCCCGCCATGTAGACGCCGGCAATCGGGATCATCAGCCAGTCGAAGGGAAGGGTGCCGGAGAGAACGCAGTGCATCAAAACAGCCAGCCCAAGATCGACCGCGATCAGCAGCACGACCCAGTACCACGCCAGGCCGAGCTGGAAGGTGGCGAAGACGTAGCCGATCTCCAGCATCCAGAAGGGGAGCGCCAGACGGAAGATCCGGTCGTGTCCGTGGACCGGGACCTGCCAGGCAAAATAGAGGGCGGCTGCCACAGGCAGAACCACCCGGAGCCATATCCATGCGCCGCTGACCCCTGCGCCTTTCCCGCAGGTCACATTGGCGATATAGCCCGCCGCACCGGCCAGGGCCGCAAGGACCGCCAGCCAGGTCAAAGGATTGGATCGCTTTACCGTATAAAAGCTTCTTCTCTGGTCTTTCATGGTTTCATTATAGCATGCGGCACGAAAAAAGCAAGCAAAAATCCCGCCGACGGAGAAAGAAGCGGTCCGTCGGCGGGATGGTTCTTATTTCAGCAGCTCGAAGGCCAGCCGGACGTTTTCCTCCGCCTGCTCGATCTTGGCCTCGGAGGCGGCGTGGAAGCGCTCGCGGTCGTTCTGCATGCGGTCGATCATCCCGCAAAGAAGCTGCTCGCTGAGATCCTCGATCTCGCAGCACTCGCCCTGCCCGGCGTCGGACAGGAAGCCGCGCACCTTCGGGTCGTAGGAGATGCCGCAGAAGGGAACGCCCCCGGACGCCGCAAAGATCAGCGAATGCAGGCGCATGCCGAGCATGCAGTCGGCGCGGTGGATCAGACCGACGATCAGATGTGCCTTGTCCGGCGCGCTGAGGACGGTGGCAGGCTGCTCGCCCATCATGCCGGAGAGCGTCTCGCAGACCGCAAGGTCCTTGCCCGGCTCCATCGCCAGAAAGATCGGATGCAGGCCGTAGGTCCGGGCAGCGTACTGGGCCGCGGCGGCCAGGGCGGTCAGATGCGGGCGGAGGCCCGGCCAGGGCCGCGGGGCGATGATCAGATACCGCGTATCGGGGGATAGGCCGGCCTGACGAAGCAGGGTATCCACCTGAACCTCCGGGGCAGGGGAGACCAGGAGGGCGATGTCCGCCGTCACGCGAACCGGAACGCCCGTGACCCCGAGCGCCTTCAGCTCGTCAGCAGAGTCGCTGTCGCGCAGGGTGATGGCGTCCACGTAGTTTTGAATGATGCGGGCGGCAAAGCGGCGGTTCAGCTTCGAACGCACCGGGCCGACGCCGCAGCCGAACATCATGACGCGGTTGCCGGTTTTCTTCGCGGTCCGGATGGAGTGGAGATAGTACCAAAGCGAGCGGCTGCTGGTCGAATCCTGAATCAGGCTGCCGCCGCCGGAGAGATAGAGCGCGGTCTGCTTGAGCTGCCTGCGGAGCGGGAGAAAGCGGAAGGTATAGATGCTCTTGACGCGGGCCTCCCGCGCGGTCTGCGCGGGGGAGCGGGAGGTGACGCAGATGGGTATGTCCGGGTCGATCGCACGAAGCCGGTTGATCATGGCGCAGAGGATCGCGTCGTCGCCGGAATTGCCCCGTCCGTAGGCGCCGCAGATCAGAATGCCGTCGCGCTTCCGCGCCTCGGCGCGGGCGGTGCGGCGCAGGACGGCCGCATAGATCTCCTTCTGACGGCTGACCGTGGCCTCGGCGGAATAGAGCCGCTTCGTCTTTTCATAGATCCGATCCGCAAAGGTGCGGATCTCGTCGGGATGCTCGGCCAGCCGGATCATATGGTCGGTCAGTGCCTGCACGTCCTTCGGCGCAAAGAGCAGACCGCTGACCTCATGCTCCACCAGGGCGGGAATACCGCCTACGCCTGTGGCGATCGTGGCGCAGCGGTGGCTGGCCCCCTCCGGCAGCGCATAGGGGAAGCCCTCCGAAAGGGAGGTCAGCAGATTGACGTCCAGCGCGGAATAGAAGCTGTGCATATCTGAGACCCATCCGGCAAATGCGACGGTCCCGGCGGGGCAGGTCTGCTTTGCCAGCGCCTCGATCTGCTCGCGCTGCTCGCCGTCGCCCGCCACGATCAGGCGGATCTTCGGGCAGACCCGCACCGCTGCGGAGAAGGCCCGGATCAGCGTGGTCATATCCTTGACCGGGCTGATCCGCGCCGCAATGCCGAAGACCGTCAGTCCGTCCTCCGGCTCCAGACCGACGGAGCGCAGAAAGGCCTCCCGGTCCAGAGCGGGCGGATCGGTGCGGAAGGGCACGCCGTTGGAGATGACGAAGGTGCGGTTCGGGTCGAAGCCGCGCTCGTGCAGCATGTCCGTCGTCTCGTCGGAAACGCCGATCCAGAAATCCATCTTTCGCAGGGCGCGCTTGTTGAGATTGCCGTAGGTCAGGGCGGCCAGCGGCCTGCCCATGTAGTCCAGACGGTAGTCGCTGTGGACGGTGGTGACCGTCGGCAGGCCGAGGCGGGATTTCAGAAGGCTCCCGACCAGATTCGCCCGCGAGCCGTGGCAGTGGATGATCTCAAAGCCCTCCGCCCGAATGAGCTGTTCAAGCTGGCGAACGGCCCCGGTCAGGCTGCCGCTCAGAACCTTTGTCGGAATGCCGAGTGCGCGGGCACTCTCGGCAAAGGGACCCTCCACAAAGCAGACCAGCAGGACCGTTTCGGTCTGCATCAGCCCGGAGATCAGGGTGAACACGTGGGTCTTTGCGCCGCCGACGTCACCGCCGGAAATCAAATGGATCAGTTTCATACAATCAACTTCCTATCTGCCTTCCCAGCCGGGGGAAGGCGCCCCAGTCTGCAGACCGGGGCGAATGAGGGGGCGTATCAGCTTCCGGTCCTGTCCGGGGCGTTACTTTCTTCTGACTTCAAGCGCGTAAACGACCCGCCCGGTGCCGAGACCTTCGATCGTGATGTTGTAGCAAACGCGCAGGGTCCCGCCGTTGAGTCCCATGCGGTCGTCGATCTCGGTGGTCCGGACCGTAACCAGCAGAGTCCCCTGGCCCATGTCGTAGAGAGACTGGTGGGTTTTTCCGACCATGAACTCCATCTCGCTGACCAGAGTCCCACTCCGCCGCAGAACGACGCGATGGGGGTGGATCTCGAAGGTCGTGACCGTCCCGACCAGGCCGGTCAGCTCGGTCTCGTTGTAGCGCAGATAGAGGACGCCGCCCTCTGCGGTCAGCTCGGCCTCTGTGGTCAGCTCCACCAGATCCGGCGTCTGATTCTCATAGTGCTGATAACCGTGTACGGTCAGCAGAAATTCATGCTTCATAGAAGGCCTCCCGGGCCAGAGCAATCAACCGGTCCAGCAGCTCGCCGTAGGGGATGCCGCTGGCGGCGAACAGCTTCGGATACATGGAGATGGAGGTGAAGCCGGGCAGCGTGTTGATCTCGTTGAAAACGACCGCTTCGTCCTCATAGGTGACAAAGAAGTCTACGCGGGAAAGACCCCGGCAGCCCATGGCCTGATAGACCTTCACCGCCGCAGAGCGCACGCGTTCGGACGCCGCCTCAGAGATGCGCGCCGGGATAAAGAGCTGGGAGGTCGAGGTGACGTACTTGGTCTCATAGTCGTAGAACTCCGCGCCTGCGTCGATCTCGCCGGGGACCGAGGCGATCGGCTGCTCGTTGCCCAGAACGGCAACCTCGACCTCTCGTCCGCGGATGAATTCCTCCACCAGTACCTTGCGGTCGAAGCGGACGGCGTTCTCCAGCGCGGCCAGAAGGGCTGCGCGGGAGCGGGCCTTGCTCACGCCGACGGAGGAGCCGGTTCCGGCGGGCTTGACGAAGACGGGATAGGTGAAGCGCCGCTCCACACGGTCGAGGGCAGCCTCGGGGTCGGTGCGGAGCTGAAGCCGGGTGACCAGCTCCCAGTCGGCCTGGCGGACCTGCGCCTTTTCTGCGGTCAGCTTGGTCAGACATTTATCCATGCAGCTTGCAGAGGAGGCCACGCCGCAGCCGACGTAGGGAATGCCCGCAAGCTGGAACAGGCCCTGGACGGTTCCGTCCTCGCCGTTTTCGCCGTGAAGGACCGGGAAGATCACGTCCACCGCAGTCTTGCTGATCCGGTCGCCGTCGATGATGACCAGCCCCTGACCGTGGATCGGGGAGATGAAGGCGCGGCGGTTGTCCGGGCATTGCAGCCACTCGTTCGTCGGCAGCTTGGAATAGTCGCTCCCGCCGTAGAGGACCCAGTTGCCCTCCTTGGTGATGCCGACGGGCAGCACGTTGTATTTTTCCGGATCCAGATGATTCAGAACGGATTCCGCCGAACGCAGAGAGACTTCATGCTCCGGGGACACGCCGCCGAACAGAACGCAGATGTTTGTTTTCACCATAACGATACCTCGCGATTTCAAGGCCCGAAAACCGGGCCAATAATTTTCTAATCATATACTATATGCCAAAATCACAGAAAAAACAAGCCCTTTTGAAAAAATAAAAATCGGCGGCGGTTTCTCCGGAGAAAAACCGCCGCCGGGTGCTTGCGGAACAGATCAGCGCTTGACGTTGAAGGCGTTGAAGCCGGCGTAGACGGCTGCGTCGCCCAGCTCCTCCTCGATCCGGAGCAGGCGGTTGTACTTGGCAACGCGCTCGGAACGGCTGGGAGCGCCGGTCTTGATCTGGCCGGCGTTCAGGGCCACGGCCAGGTCGGCAATGGTGGTGTCCTCCGTCTCGCCGGAACGGTGAGAGATGACGGTGGTGAAGCGGGCTCTGTGCGCCATGTTGATGGCGTCCAGGGTCTCGGAGACGGAACCGATCTGGTTCAGCTTGATCAGGATGGAGTTGGCGGAGCCGTTTTCGATGCCCTTTGCCAGACGCTTGGTGTTGGTGACGAACAGGTCGTCGCCGACGAGCTGGATCTTGCCGCCGAGCTTTTCGGTCATGTACTTCCAGCCTTCCCAGTCCTCCTCGTCCAGGCCGTCCTCGATGGAGATGATCGGGAACTCCTCGACCAGGGAAGCCCAGTGGTCAACCAGCTCGGTGGAGGTGAACTCGCGGCCGGACTTGGGCTGATGATAGAAGCCGATGCCCTTCTCGCTCTTCCACTCGGAGGCGGCGGCGTCCATCGCCAGGACGAAGTCCTTGCCGGGCACGTAACCGGCGGCCTCAATGGCGCGGATGATGTAGCGCAGCGTCTCCTCGTCGTCCTTCAGGTTGGGGGCGAAGCCGCCCTCGTCACCGACGGAGGTTGCAAGACCGTCGGCCTTCAGCAGCTTCTGCAGGGCGTGGAAGACCTCGGTGCACCAGCGCAGAGCCTCGCGGAAGGTGGGCGCGCCGGCGGGCATGATCATGAATTCCTGGGTATCAACGGTGTTGGTCGCGTGAGCGCCGCCGTTGAGAATGTTCATCATCGGAACGGGCAGGGTGTGACCGTTCTGGCCGCCGATGTAGCGGTACAGGGGGATGTTCTGGCTCAGAGCGGCGGCACGGGCCGCGGCGATGGAGACGGCCAGAATGGCGTTCGCACCGAGCTTGTTCTTGCCGTCGGTGCCGTCGGCGTCGATCATAGCCTTGTCGATGGCGTAGATGTCGTAGGCGTCCATGCCGACGAGAACGTCGTTGATGACGGTGTTGACGTTCTCAACCGCCTTGGAAACGCCCTTGCCGCCGAAGCGGGACTTGTCGCCGTCGCGGAGCTCGAGCGCCTCGAACTCGCCGGTGGAAGCGCCGGAGGGAGAAGCGCCGGTGCCGATGGTGCCGTCGTCCAGATAGACGTCAGCCTCAACGGTGGGGTTGCCGCGGGAGTCGATGATCTCACGGGCGAATACTTTTTCAATCTTGGCAATGTACATAAAAAATAAACTCCTTTTGTGATATTTTTTGTAAAATCATTCAAACACGACGACCCGATCGGGCCGGATGGGTTTAACGCTCCCAATATAGCACATAACGGCTGAAAATGCAATAGAAAAGTTCGTACGTGCAAGAAAAGACGGGCAGGCCGACGGACCTGCCCGTAAAAGATTATCATATAATTCCGAAATATTATTCAGAAACGATCCGCCCGCCGCCCAGGACGGTCTCGCCGTCGTAGGCGACGGCAAACTGTCCGGGCGTGACGGCCCGCTGGGGCTCGTCAAATTGGAGCAGCGCTCCGCCGTCTGCGGTCGGGGTCAGGGTGCAGGGCTGTTCCGGGTGACGATAGCGGATCTTGGCGCGGCAGCGGATCGGCCCGGTCGGCGTCTGACCGGAGATCCAGTGGAATTCGGAAACCCGAACCGTTGCGGCATAGAGGGCCGCCTTCGGCCCGAGGGTCACGGTATTGGAGCCTGCGTCGATGGCGACGACGTAATAGGGCTCCGGGAAGGAGAGACCGAGGCCCCGGCGCTGACCGACGGTGTAATGGAGAATGCCGCGATGCGTGCCGATCTGCCTGCCTGCGAGATCGAGGAAGGGGCCGGGCTCTGGTCGGCAGCCGGTTTGCGCGCAGACGACGCCGGCGTAGTCTCCGTCGGGAACGAAGCAGATGTCCTGACTGTCCGTCTTTTGAGCGTTGACAAAGCCAAGCTCCCCGGCGATGGCCCGCACCTCCGGCTTCGTCATTCCGCCGAGGGGGAAGGCGGTGTGGGCAAGCTGCTCCTGGGTCAGAGTGTGCAGAAAATAGCTCTGATCCTTGGCTGAATCGGCGGCCTTTCGGAGCTCCCATCCCTGCTCCGTCCGCACGATGCGGGCGTAGTGGCCGGTCACCACGCAGTCGCAGCCAAGCTCGCGCGCCCGCTGGTGCAGAGCGCCGAATTTGAGCCAGGTGTTGCACTCGATGCAGGGATTCGGCGTCCGCCCAGCCAGATAGTCCGCGGCGAAGGGCTCCATGACGCGCTCACGAAAGAGCTTCGTATAGTTGAAGGTGTAGTGGCGAAAGCCGAGCCGCCGCGCGACCGATGCGGCGTCGGCGGCGTCGTCCGCAGTGCAGCAGGTGCGTTCGGAGGGCGGAAGCTCGCTGTCCGCCGCGTAGAGCTTCATCGTGCAGCCCAGACAGTCCCAGCCGTCCCGGATCATGCACCAGGCGGCCACCGAGGAATCCACGCCGCCAGACATTGCGATCAGAGCTTTCATCTTCGACCTCCTCGATTTGCGCTCTGTCTGCGGCGCAGACGGAGCGGCTCGCGCTCGCCGCGCAGACCGATCAGCAGGCGGGAGAAGCGGGCGTAGAAGCCTGGGGCGGTCTTCCGGGGCTTGCCCTCCCAAATCAGCCAATCGCAGTCGTCCAGACGGTTGCGGTCAAAGCTGCCCGAAAACAGCCTGCCGATGCACAGGGCCTCGGCATAGGGCAGGTTGCGGTAGTAGTATTGCGGGTCGGCGTTCATCAGCTTGCGGAAGGAGGACGCTGAGGTCGAAAGCAGACAACGCCGGAAGCCCAGCAGCTCGGAAGCCTGCGTACGCCCCAGGCGGGTCCGCTGTCCGCCGCAGCGGACGGCATAGCCGACCAGCAGCTGGAACAGAATGCAGACGAGGATCAGGAAACGCTGTCCGCCGCTCCGCGCTGCGATCAGGAGATAGGCGATCCCGCCCAGACCCAGGACGATCGTGCGAACTGGGTGACGGCGCAGCAGACAGCCGCCTAAGCCTTGAACCAGCCAGCAGGCGAGGCCGCCGACGACGGTCAGGGGGATGATCGCAAACCAGCGCCAGCTCTCCGGGGCGACGCTCGTATCAAAGCAGGCGAGGCACAGCGCCAAACCGGCAGCCGCGGCGATCAGCCGCAGCAGGACAGTGCTCCCGGAGCCCCGGAAGAGGCGGGGCTTCCAATAGGAGACCACGCGCTCGTTCGCCAGCCGCCTCGCGTGCAGGTATTCGGCGCTTCGGGTGTTGCACTGCGGCCCGTGGGCAAAGAGCGCCCGGAACACGGCGATCTCCGAGGCCTTGCGTTCGTTGCCCATGTCGATCTCCCGCGTGAGCCAGATCCGGCCCTTGCGGTTCCGGTGGATGGTCAGATAGCCCAGCGTGGCCCACTGGACCGCCATCAGGGCCAGATCCGGTTTGCGCCCGGTCAGAATATAAGGGATCTCTCCGGCGTTGCCGCCCTCCGGGGGCATGGTCTGCCGCTTGGGCAGAACGGGCCGTCCGCGCAGGAACAGAGCCCAGTAGACCAGGCAAAGAGCCAGCAGCATACCGAAGAGCAGACGGTCCGTGGAGACCGTTTTGCCCGCCAGGAAACGCAGATCGAAGTAGTTTGCGGGCAGCTCAAGGGAGGCCGTGATGCCCTCGTGGTCGCGCAGGGTCTGGTCCTGGTTCACCTCCGCGGTCACGGTGCCGTCTGCGATCTGGATGTCCATATAGTTTTCGATCAGATTGCCGTAGTATTCCGACTGAAAGGCGGGAAGGGCTTCAAAGGCTGCGGGAAGGTTCAGGGTCAGCCGGAAGCGCTCGATCTCGCAGGGCCAGTTCGGATAGAGCAGAACCAGACGGAAGCGCTGGGCGTCGCCCTCGTCAAGGACGGTCTGGGCCAGACGGTAGGAGACGGTCAGCTCCGTCGTGCCCGAGGCCGGGAGGGAGAGGGAGAGGACGGTATATTTCCCGGTGTTGCTGGCGGTCCAGGACGCGCCGGTCAGGGAAACGTGTTCTGCTTTGGGGGAGATCGGAAGATTGAATTCCGTCACGCCGTCCGTTTGCAGGCGAAAGCGAAGGGTCACGGTGCAGGAGCCGTCGCGCGCCACGTCGCACTGCGTCTCCATGCTCGTCACCTTCGCGGTGCCATCTGCAAAAACCGGGCATGCAAGCGCGAGCAGCAGGACCGAGGTCAGCAGCATGATACAGAGCAAACGCCGCATAGACAGAATTCCCCCTTTCCGGATCATTACGGTTTATTCTACCACATCCGCCCGGAAATTACAATCCCGACTTTTTTCGATTCCGCCGCCCGGAGCAGGGCGGAATTTTTGTCGAAATCAGGCAGTTTCCCACTTGCCTTTTATCCTGCTTTGTCGTATGATAAGAAACGGAATCAAAAGAAAAATCTCACACATACTATCCCCAAAAGGAGGCGCTTCCGTGGATTTTTCCGTTTCTGCCCTGCTTGCAGTTTTCTCCGAACCGGCTTTTTACGCGGAGAGCGGCTTTATCTCCGCCGTCAATCCCGCCGCGGAAGCGATCGGGCTGGAGGTCGGCTGCCCGTTGAACCTGATCCTCCATCCGGTCCCCGCCTGCGGCGCGGATGAGACCGTGGACTGCCCGACTGCGCTGCGCGGGGCTTCCGTCGTTCTTCGCTGCTGCGGTCTCGGCGGCGGTTTTCTGATGGTTCGGGTCCCGCCCGAGCCTGCCGCCCCGGAATATGCCGCCGTGCCGGGCATGGTGGGCGGGATCCGGGAATCCATTCAGGATCTGAATACGGCGGTCGAGGGCCTGGCCGATTCGATCAACGCGACGCAGCCTGCCCTGACGGCTTCCACGCTCGCCCGCCGGAGCCTCTACCGGCTCGAGCGCGTGGCCTCCCGGCTGGACTGGTTCTACCGCCTGTCCACCGGCGCGGTCTCCTGCCGCCCGCAGACCTGCTGTCCGGCAGCAATCATGCGCCGGCTCAGCGAATACGCCGACGGCCTGCTCCACACCCGCGCCCTGCGTCTGGACTATGACGACGGCGGCGCGCGCTGGAATGGCTGCGTGGACACAGAGCTGCTGGAGCTGATCTTCTGGGAGGTGCTGTCCTGTCTGACGGCCCAGACCGAGAGCGGCGACCCGCAGATCCGTCTGCGCCGTCTGCACCGCGACCAGCTCCAGCTCACCTTTGCGGTTCCGAACCATACGGGCGACCTGCCCGATCTGCTGGAGACCCTGCCGCGCTTTGACGAGAAGGACCCCTCCACCTGGCGGCGGCGTGAGCTTGGCCTTGGCATCGCCTCGATGGCGGCCCGGCTCCACGGCGGAAGCCTCCTGCTTTCGGCGGACCGGGACGGCCCGGTGCGCGTGGTGGTCACGCTCCGGATGGAGGCGCAGCCCGGCGAGACCCTGCACGAGCCGCATTCCATCGTGGCGGGCAGTCTGCATCCGGGCATGGTCCTGCTGTCCGAACAGCTTCCCCTGGAGGCCTACAGCATTGAAGATCTCTGATTTTCAGCGATCGGCAGCAAAAAAGCACTTGCCGCGGCAAGTGCTTTTTTGCGTAACAGAGCCTTAAAGGGCGTCAGAAAGGTCGCCCGGATCGTCGTGGAAGTGCGGCGTGTTGGTGTACATTTCCACGGCGTTGTGCGCCGTGCGCATCTTCTCCACCTGATCGGAGATCATGTCCTTCACGTCCCGCGAATGCTTGATCCGGCGAATGTCGATCTCCGGGGCCGTGTTGTCGGAGGAGCAGACGTGAATCGTGCCCACGCGGTCAAGCCGGTCGCGGAAGGTGCGCTTGAGCTCCAGATCGCGGACGCGATAGAGGCGGATCTCCTCTTCCCGCTGGCTCAGAACGCCGCTTCGGATCAGGAGCTTGTCGTCGGTGAGAATATACTTGGTGAAGGACCAGGGAAGACCGAAGAGCGTGCGCTTGCGGTCGCTCCAGATCGTGTTGTTTGGGAGCTTTGCCATGTCAATTACCTCACTTTTTCATGTTATTCCACGGTGACGGACTTGGCAAGATTCTTGGGCTTGTCGATGTCGCACCCGCGGAGCAGGGCCACGTAGTAGGCGAAGGTTTGCAGGGGGATAATGGTCAGGCTCGGCTGGAGCAGGGGGTGAGTTTCGGGCACGAGAATGACGGAGGGCACCGTCTTTTTGATCTCCTCGGCGTGCTTTTCCGTGGTGATGCCGAAGACGTCGGCGCCGCGGGCGCGAACCTCCTTGACGTTGGACATGGTCTTGTCAAAGAGCTGATCCACCGTTGCCACTGCCACCACAAGCGTGCCCTCTTCGATCAGGGAGATGGGACCGTGCTTGAGCTCGCCGGCGGCGTAGGCCTCGGAGTGGATGTAGGCGATCTCCTTGAGCTTCAGCGAGCCCTCCAGACAGACCGCGCTGTCCACGTTGCGGCCGATGAAGAAGGCGTCGCGGACGGAGAAGTACTGCTGGGCATAGTAGCGGATCTTCTCGATCTTTTCGGCGGTCAGGCAGAGGGCGACCTTCTGGTCCAGAACCATAAGCTCATCGACGATGGCCGCGTACTCCTTGGGGCTGATGGTGTTCAGAATGTCCGCGATGTAGAGGGCGATCAGATAGATCACGCAGAGCTGGGTCGTGAAGGCCTTCGTGGTGGCAACGGCGATCTCGGGACCGGCCCAGGTATAAATCACGTCGTCCGCGCCCTTGGCGATGGCGGAGCCGACCACGTTCACGATGGCGAGCGTCCGCGCCCCGCGCTTCTTGGCCTCCTCCATCGCCGCCTTGGTGTCGGCGGTCTCGCCGGACTGGCTGATGATGATGCAGAGGGTGTCGTCGCCCAGAACGGGCTCGGAATAGCGGAACTCGGAGGCCAGGATCGGCTCCACGGGGATGCGGCAGGTCTTTTCCAGAATGTACTTGCCCAGGCAGCCCACGTAGTAGGACGAGCCGCAGGCCACGATGTAGATCCGGCGGATCTTCTCCAAATACTCCTTGGAAAGATCGATGTCGTCCAGAACGACGCGTCCGTCGCGGATCCTGGGGGAGAGGGTGCCGCGGACGGCCTTGGGCTCCTCGTGGATCTCCTTGATCATGAAGTGGGGATAGCCGCCCTTTTCGGCAGCGGAGATATCCCAGTCCACGGTCTCGATCTTCTTTTCCACGGGGTCAAAGAAGGCGTCGTAGAATTTGGCCTCGTTCTTCGTAAAGACCACCATATCGCCGTCGTCCAGATAGACCACGCGGCGGGTGTAGCGCAGGATGGCGGGCACGTCGGAGGCGATGAAGTTCTCGCCCTCGCCGAAGCCGAAGATCAGCGGGCTCTCCTTTTTGACCGCGATCATCGTGTCGGGGTAGTCCTCGCAGAGGATGCCCAGGGCGTAGCTGCCCTCCAACTGACCCACTGCGTCGCGGACGGCCTCGGCAAAGTCATTTTCGCGGTCGTAGTAATATTCGATCAGGTTTGCAACGACCTCGGTATCGGTCTCGGAGCAGAAGGTCTTGCCCTTCCGGACAAGCTCCTCCTTGAGCTTGAGGTAGTTTTCAATGATGCCGTTGTGAACCACGGCGATCTTGCCGGATTCCGCCATATGGGGATGGCTGTTCACGTCCGACGGCGCGCCGTGGGTCGCCCAGCGGGTATGTCCGATGCCGCAGGTGCCGGAGATCGCGCGTCCGCCGTCGATCAGAGCGGAGAGATTTGCCAGACGGCCCTTGGCCTTTGCGACCTTGAGCTTGCCGTCGGAGAAAACGCAGATGCCCGCGGAGTCATAGCCGCGGTATTCCAGCTTGGCAAGTCCGTCCAGCAGAATCGGCGCCGCCTGACGGTTGCCCAGATAACCAACAATTCCACACATAGTAAAAGATCCTCCAATGATGTACTGGATAGCGGATAAGGAGTTATCCAAAATCAATTATAGCACACGCCCGGACAAAAAACAACAGGAAATCTTGCGGAGCCGGGAAAGGAATTCGTGGATCAGGGAACAGGGACTAGGGACTAGGGATTAGGGATTAGGGAACAGGGATTAGGGATTAAGGATCAGGGACCATTGACGGTCGCCTTGCAGGGGCGCGTGTCCACGCGCCCGACGGATCGACAACAGACCCCAACGAACAACTGCCAGCCTTGCAGGGGCGCGTATCCACGCGCCCGCACGCATCAAGCGGGCGTCAGCCGCAGTCTGTCAGAGAAAGCTGGACGGGGAGCGGGGGGTCGAGCGTTTCGAGCGTCCGAACCGGGTATGCGCCGCGGGCAATCAGCGCCTGCGCGCCGGGAGAGCCGTCGTCCCGGACGGAGACCGGCCCGTTGCCGCGGCGCAGGGCCTCGCTCGCGCCGGAAAAGGTCCCGCCTGTGGTATGCGTCCGGGCGATCAGACTGTGCCCGGCCAGGGCGTAGATCAGCCGGTTGCGCTGCAAGGCGCGGTAGGGAGCGAAGGGCAGGTGCCAGCCGGTCTCGCTGACGAAGACCGCCCGTTCCGGCGGCTTTGCCTTGTTCAGCTCTCCGGGCAGAAAGGCGGCTGCCGACCCGCCCGCGTCCAGACATGCGTTCTGGGCCGTTTGATCCGCGCCGAGGGCGTTGCCGGAGATCAGCACCTTGCCTTCCCGCGCAGCCAGCGCGCCGACCTTTCGGGCAAACTCCGCCGAGGCCGCGTCCAGACTGCGCGAGCCGGTCAGACTCACCCCCGGTCGGGAGAGCAGATGCGGGTCGCCGCAGTAAAACAGAACCGCCGGGGCGTCGTCGCCCAGACGCTCGCGCAGGCGGCGGGGATAGTCCGGGCTGACCACGGTCAGGGGATAGATCTCAAACAGCAGGGCCGTGCTCAGATAGGCGTCCAGCGCCGCTTCGCGGCCCAAAAGCCGCAGAATGCGCTCGCGCGCGGCGCGGTCCAGACCGGCGGCACAGAGGTCTGCGTCGGTCAGCTCCCGATCCGGGTCGCGCAGATCCGGATCGTTCTGGCGCAGGGCTGCGCGCAGGCTTCGGACCTGGGGCAGGGTCATCGGACGCAGTCCGTCCGCGAGGTCGGCGCAGAGCAGCAGCCAGCCCCGCTCCGCGCCGGTCATATTCTGCGTCTGCGGTGGGCAGGGGCCGCAGGCTGCTTTTTCTCCACCTTTTCCAGACCGTACTCGTTGAAGGCCACGGGCTGGATCTCGAAGTGCGAGAATTTTGCGATCTCGTTCAGCTTCATCTGCTCGGGGAAGGAACCGACGATGGCGAAGGAGACGCCCTTCTTGCGGGCGCGCCCGGTCCGTCCGATGCGGTGGATGTAATACTCGTTCTCCTCGGGAATATCATAGTTTATCACGCAGTCCACGTCGTCCACGTCGATGCCGCGCGCCGCTACGTCGGTGGCGATCAAAACCTGCAGCTTCCCGTCGCGGAAGCGCTGCATGGTCTTTTCGCGCTGGGTCTGGGCGATATTGCCGTGGATGCAGTCGGCGTTCACGTCCGCGCGAGCCAGATCGTCCGAAAGCCGCTGGCACATGACCTTCGTGTTGCAGAAGATCATCACGCGCTCAAAGCTGCCCATACGGATCAGCTTCAGCACGGCCTCGGCCTTTTCCATGGCCGGGACGGTCAGGGAGTACTGGTCAATGTCCGGCTTGTTTTCGGCGTCCGGCTTGACCGTGATCTCCACCTCGTCGCGCTGGTACATCCAGGAGACGGTCAGCACCTCCTGCGAGAAGGTGGCAGAAAACAGGCCGAGATTGCGCCGCCCGGTGGTTTTGTCCACGATGCCGGTCACGTCCTTGAAAAAGCCCATGTCGAGCATCCGGTCGGCCTCGTCCAGCACGACGGTGCGGACCTTGTCCAGCCGGATCGTGTGACGCTTGAAGTGGTCCATCAGCCGGCCGGGGGTGGCGACCACGATCTGCGGCTTGCGCTTGAGCTGCTTGAATTGGGGATCCAGCTTCTGCCCGCCGTAGAGGACGGCCACGCGGAGATCGGGGTAGCCGGGCAGAAGGGAGCGCAGCTCGTCTCCGATCTGAATGGCGAGCTCGCGGGTCGGGGCCAGGATCAGTCCCTGCACGTCCTCACAGGCGGGATCCACGTGGACGATCATCGGGATGCCGAAGGCAAAGGTCTTGCCGGTCCCGGTCGGGGCCTTGGCAAGCACGTCCTTCCACTCCATAAACGGCGGGATAGCCTGCGCCTGCACCGCCGTGGGCCAGCCATAGCCCTTTTGCTCCAGGGCCGCAAGGATCGGCTCGGGGAGATTCATATCCTGAAAGGTAAGATTGTTTTCCATGATTTGCTGCTCCTGAAAGATTCTGTAATCCTTGAGATGATACCACAGTTGCCTACAAATAGCAAGGAATTTTCGGGAAAATCCGTTTTTTCGGGAAGTTCGGATTGATTTTGCGGGCTTCCTGTGGTATAGTAGGGACGATTTTGAGGAACAAAAAAGGGGTCTCATTATGATGCAATTCAACAGTATTGCCTTTTTGATCGCCTTTGCTGTCTTCCTGGTGATATACGCCTTCTGCCCGGAGCGTTGGCGGAGGTATCTGATGCTGGCCGGAAGCGTCGCCTTTGTGGCGGTCAATTCCTGGCAGGCGGCGCTCTTTGCCCTGCTCTTTGCGGCGGTCAACTACGTGCTCGGCTTCTGCGTTTCCCGCACGGCCTTCCGTAAGCCCGCCCTGGCCTGCGCCGCGGCGGTCAACGTGATCGCCCTTGTCACCTTCAAGCAGCTTGGCGTGCCGATGCTCGGCCTGAGCTATTATCTCTTCTCCTTCATCGCCTACCTGGCCGACGTGGCCCGGGGCACGATCGAGGCGGAGACCGATCCGATTCGCTTCGCTTCGTTTACCTTCTTCTTTCCGAAGTACATTCAGGGCCCGATCGCCCGCTACGGCGAGCTGTCCGGCCAGCTTGACCGCCCGAAGTACTCTCTGGCGAACGTCCAGCTCGGTCTGACCTACTTCATCCTGGGCTTCGCCATGAAGATCCTGCTCTCCGACAAGCTGAGCGTCATGTGGTCCAACGGCTATTATTCCCTCGCCAGGATCGGCTATGACGCGATCTCCACCAAGCTGGCCTGGCTCGGCGCGGTGGATACCAGTCTGCAGATCTTCATCGACTGGCAGGCCTACACCTTTATGGCGATGGGCATTGCCGGGACCCTCGGCTACAAGCTGCCTCAGAACTTCAACTATCCCTATATCGCCCGCACCGTCAGCGACTATTACCGCCGCTGGCACATGACCCTGACCCGCTGGTTCACCGACTACGTTTACATCCCCCTGGGCGGCAGCCGCGAGGGCCTTTTGCGGACGATCCTGAACGTCCTGCTGGTCTGGCTGCTGACCTCGGTCTGGCACGGCAGCGGCCTTGCCCCCAAATATCTGTTCTGGGGCGTCGCCTTTGCAGCCGCCGTTTTGGTCGATCCGGTCTGGAACCGCCGGATCAACGGCAGGAGCCTGGAGACGGACCCGGAGGGCAGACCCACGCTTGCAAGTCGGCTCGTCGGTCATATCTGGCTGGTCCTGCTGATTCCGGTCACGGTCGTCGTCCTCTGGAAGCCCGCGCCCGGCCTGAACTTCATCCTCTGGGGCATGACCGTCGGCGTCTGTGCCGTGATCGAGCGGCTCTGGCGGACCTTCGTCGTCAACCGCTTCCAGATCGGCAAGCGCCTGGAGAATCAGGGCGTGCTCGGCAAGGTCTGGAAGGTCTTCGTCTCCATCCTGGCCCATATCTGGGTGCTGATTCCGATCATCGTAAGCTGGGTCATGTTCACGATCCGCGATCTGGACGATCTTGCCCTCTATCTCAGCAGGCTTTTCCCGGCATCGGGCAAGTCCGCCGGGATGGACCCCAACGACTTTGCCAAGTTCTGGAAGAGCGTCGGCCCGGCGATCATCGCCGGCGTCATCCTCTGCTTCCCCCTGCCGGAGACGATCATCCGCCGCGTCGGCAAATCCAAAATCGGATCCTGGGTGCTGTCCGTGCTGTTGGCAGCGCTGTTCTGGTATTCCGTCTACGTGCTCACCCAAAACGGCAGCGACCCGATGGGCTACGCCGCCTTCTGAAAAAGGAGAATCCCATGAAAGAAAGATACGAACGCGGCGGCCTTGCCGCCATCCTCAATGAAAGCCCGCTGATCCTGACGATCATCGCCGCCGGTCTGCTTTTCCTGCTCATCACCGGCCTGCGCGGCTGCTCGAAGTCCGAACCGAAGACGCCCGCCGAGCCCGGCGCGCCCGTCGTGACCACCCCGGCCCCCGTCCAGACCACGGCCCAGCCCGACTCCCAGCTCGACTCCCAGCTCGTCTCCACCGAAACGCCCGCCCAGACCACCGTGCCCGTGACGACCGAGACCCCCGTCACCGACGTCCCGACCACCGAAGCGCCCGACTATCCCATCGGCTTCACGACCGTGGATGAATCCTATTTCTCCGACGCGCTCTTCATCGGCAACTCCCTGACCGACGGCCTCTGCCTCTATGACCCGATGGGCAGCGCGAAGCATTTCTCCGCTGCCTCCGCCACGATCTTCGGCATCCTGGATATGACCGACGAGTTCTACGGCTACCGCGGCCTGCGCGCCCTGCTCCAGGGCGAGACCTTCGGCAAAATCTATATCAAGCTCGGCATCAACGAATGCGGCTACGATACGGACGCGTTCATTAACCAGTATCAATCCGTGCTCAACGAGATCCGCAGCGCTCAGCCCGACGCCATCATCTATATCCAGGCGATCCTCTACGTGACGCAGAAGCACGAGGCAAGCAATCCGGTCTTTGCCACCTCCGGCATCATGGAGAAGAACGAGCGTCTCAAGCAGCTCGCAGAGGAAAACGGCTGCTATTATCTGGATCTGACCGAGGCCTATAACGACGGCACCAACCACATGCCCGCCGACTGGACCGGCGACGGCTGCCACCCGAAGGCGAGCTGCTATAAGTATTGGCACCAGTACCTGCTGGAGCACGCCATCGTGGACGCCGCCCACCCCTGGCCCGTCTCCGCCGACTGAGACCGATCACCAAACAATATAACAATCGCCCGGAGGGCGGTGGAAGGAAGAACCTCCCATCGCCCCCCGGGCGATTTGTTTCGTGAAGCCGCCCTACACAGGAATTGAGGCGCGGACGCATGAGAAGCTGCGGTGCTTCTTCGCCTTCCTTGCGTCATGGTTCTGAGACGTGATAAAGCCGATTTGTCCGTCTGCTTCTCACTTTTTTTCCACAAACCGAGTTTCAGCTACCCCCTTTTTTTGGGAAAGCTGGCGCCATTGTCTTTGGTTCGCGTTTTTGTAACGCTCCATGATTGCTCCGCTTATTTGCTGTCGATCGGTTTCCGCTGCTTACTTCTTCAGCAGGACCTTAGCAGCGTCGCCGTAGTTGACCATCGCGACCATCAGATCCTTCAGGTTCTGCGGCGCGGAGGCGTTGTTGTAGATCTTGCAGCCGTAGCCCTGTACGCTGGTTCTGTAGGTGTCGCTCACGTCGTTGCCGTTTGCGTCCTTCACAACGGCGGAGATCATGCTCCGCATTTCAGCGGCGTTCAGCACGTTCATCGATGCGGCGTAGCCGTAGGGCGGGTACTCCATCCACGTCGTACCCGGAATCGCGACCGTCACGGTATCGTCCTGATAGGTCGTGTACGTGCAGTACATCGTCAGAGTCCTGTAGTCCACGCCGCTTTCAAAGCTCATAATATACCGCAGATTCACGCGGCTGTTCACGTCCAGCGTCGTGCCGATGATATTCACCTGCTTGCCGCTTGCCAGCGTGTCGCGGCCGGTGTCGTTCTCCCAATCGGGAACGTCGCGGTCGCACAGGCTCTCCTGCCTGTCGGTCCAATCCGCCGTGGCAAGGTTCGCCGCGTTGTAGTTGAACATCGTCTGCGCCGCTGCGGCGTACAGGATCATGTTTGCGCAGGTTCTGCGCAGCTCGGCGCTCAGGGAGGTGTTCTCGCTTGCGCGGTAGCAGTACTGAACCGGGTTGCGGTCAAGACCGGCGGAGATGAAAGGCAAGCTGCCCTTCTTGCCCTCAACGTGGGCGATCATCCGATCGTTCAGCTTCATCGCCGGGATCCCGGTGAAGACGAACTTGTAATAGTTCACGCCGTCAGCCACGTAAAGCTCCGGATCGGCCGTGATCACTCTGGTTTTGTCTGAGTAGACGCCGGTATCCCGGTCATAGTCCGTATAATTGACGACCATCTTGTAGCTGTCCAATTCGTAGGCGTCCAGCTCGTCCATAGGAACCAGATAGTTCACGCTCGTCGCACCATCGAGGGACAGGGTCATACCAATGGTGAGGTTCGCTGGATTCGTCCACTGATCGTGATCCATCTCAATTGTGCCACGCGAAGATTTGTAAACAGTATACGACCCTTCATCCTCAGTCGTTCCGTTGATCAGCGCGTCCACCAGGTTGGGTGCGTCGGAGATGCCTAGGTAATCCAGTTGGTTGTTGTAGCAGGACAAAGATTCCAGCTCCGTGCAGCCTTTCAGGTACAGGTTATACATCTTGTTGTCATGGCAGGAAACCCAGCGCAGCTTGGGATTAGCGCTCAGATCCAGCAAAGATATGCGGTTATAATAGCAGTCTAGAGCTATTAGGGACGGGAATGGGCTGAGGTCCAGAATAGAAAGATTGTTATCAGGGCAGAACAAACGAGTCAAATTCTCGTTATAGTCTGCGTCCAGAGTCGTCAGAGTGTTATGCGAGCAGTCTAGCCATTCCAGCGCCGTGCATCCGCTCACGTCCAGCACCGTCACTCCGTTGCTGAAGCAGTTCAGGTACTCCAGTGCCGTGTTCCTGCCCACGTCCAGCGTCCTCAGTGAGTTGTAAGAGCAGTCCAGGGATTTCAGCGCCGTGTTCTTGCTCACGTCCAGCGAAGTCAGTTGGTTGATTTCGCAGACCAGCCCTTTCAGCGCCGTGTTCTTGCTCACGTCCAGCGCCGTCAGTTGGTTGCTGGGGCAGTACAGCTCTTTCAGCGCCGTGTTCTTGCTCACGTCCAGCACCGTCAGTTGGTTGTAGCCGCAGGAAAGCGATTCCAGCACCGTGTTCTTGCTCACGTCCAGCGAAGTCAGTTGGTTGTGGCTGCAGTCCAGGGATTTCAGCGCCGTGTTCTTGCTCACGTCTAGCGAAGTCAGTTGGTTGCTGTAGCAGGAAAGCGATTCCAGCGCCGTGTTCTTGCTCACGTCCAGCGCCGTCAGTCGGTTGATGTAGCAGGAAAGCGATTCCAGCGACGTGTTCTTGCTCACGTCTAGCGAAGTCAGTTGGTTGCGGTTGCAGTCCAGAGTTTTCAGCGCCGTGAAAAACTCGATTCCCTTCAGGGACGAGATCCCGCGTTGATAGCACTTGATTGTTGTGACGTTGGAAATCTCCGTCGGGCTCAGGAGGCCGTCGCCGTTTTGGTCAAAGTTTCCGCTGACATAGCTGCGGAAGTTTTCGTCGGGGAAGTTGGTTTCGTTGATGGCAACGTCTTCTTCTGCGGCAGCTGTCGGGACAGAGGGCAGCAGACAGAGCAGAAGGACGAGGGCCAGACACAGGCTGATGATTCTCTTGTTCATTTCTCATAACTCCTTTTCGTTTTTTGATGCCATGCAATGATTTTGAAAAAGTGCGTAAAACGCAATGGACCATGCTTGAAAAACGCGTGGTCAGATTACTGTGCGGCTCAAGTACATATTTGTTGCAAACATGAAATTGTGTCGCAAGAATATTTTACCAGAGCTATGCATAAAATGCAATACCGAAGTATTCAAAAATTCCAAGTATTCCAACGAAAACATGGAAACACAGACCGTGTCGCTATGGGTATTGCACAGCGTCATCTTGCATCGATACGAATCGGCATGCGCGTAAAATCCCCGGCTGGCAATGGATTAGGCTGCCAGCCGGGGAGGATTGCTATGAACAAGGAAATTCAGGTTTTATTGCTCGCCGACGACGTCGCGGTAGAGGAAGGTCACGACCTCGCCGCGGGTGCAGGTCTTCGCGGGGGAGAATTTGGTCTTTGAGGTTCCCTTGGTGATGCCCTTTTCAACGGCCCAGAGGATCGCATCGTAGCTGTAGCTTGTTTCGCTGACGTCCTTGAAGGGATTCTCGGCGGTCTCGTGTCCCGGCTTGCCCTCGGCGCGCCAGAGGAAGGTCACGACCTGTTCGCGCGTGCAGGCGTCGCCGACGCCGAACTTCGTCTTGCTCTTGCCGTTCGTGATCCCATTCTCAACCGCCCAGAGGACGGCCTTGGTGTAGTAGGCGTCAGCCGGAACGTCCTTGAAAGGATTCTGGGTGTTCTTCGGCTCCTCGCAGCCCTTGGCCCGCCAGAGGAAGGTCACGACCTGCTCGCGGGTGCAGGTCTTCGCGGGACTGAACTTGGTCTTGCTCGTGCCGGCGGTGATCTGCGGATCGTGGTAGAACGCCCAGAGGACCGCGTCGTAG
>OCVV011306587.1_pt1 | contig 26293 bp, 14 predicted proteins | sample 1539721 | NCBI WGS metagenome assembly OCVV01 (sample SAMN02144230, study PRJEB22623) | gut metagenome | biome: sheep rumen | host: Ovis aries | place: New Zealand | reverse complement strand
CTTGCTGAGATGATGACATTGACTCTGTCACCTTTTGCAAGCTTGGATGGCAGGTTATCAGACTTGATGGCAAGCTGTGACATGCCTTCTGCTACTGCATCTGATGCTGAATCAGCTTTGTCTGCCATGTTGTTGACAGTGAATACGCCGCCCTTTGTTACGCCTAGGCTTGTGTAATGGTTAAGGATTTCTGACTTCTTTGTCAGAGCTTTGTCTGGCAGGTCTGCACTGTTGATGCGTCTTGCTGTCAGCATATCGGAAGTGACCTTCGTGTTGACAGGAATCGTGTCATTGGCAACATATACCTGCTTCGTGCCCCTGAAGAGGACAAAGCCGATAACAGCTGAGATAGCAACAGCCAGTGCCAGTGTACCAATAAGAATAATGGTTCTTTGTTTGCCCATCGTAATTACTACGTGCTTCTTTTTATGAGATTGTGATAATGAAGCCACAACAGAGCAAGAAGCACCAACCTCCATTTTTCAGCTCTGCAATGGCCGTGGTTAGGCCCGCACATTGCAAGTCATAATATTTTTAATCATATTTTTATTCAAAAACATGCAAAAACAATAAAATTAACAAACGCTATTATCAGTAGCCGTTGACAACAATGCGATATTCAATGACGGAATCATCAGCGACATATCTTACGACTGCCTGATTGACATCAAAGCTTCCCGTTACGCTGAGCGTTGCCTTATAGCTTCCAGATGCGGTTGTTTCCTTGAGCGTCAGTCCAGTGGTGTTGACAAAGCTCTTGAACTTGTCTTCGCCGTTCATCCTGACCATCCATTTTGGATGCTTTGACGTGGACGAATTGACGGACTGCGTTGTCGTCTGTCCTTCGTTGAGCTTCAGGGTAACGTTCTGAAAGCTGCTGTCAGCATGAAGCTTCGTGGCTGCATATTCCTGATACTTCGTCTCATTGGTCTCATTCTTGATGCCTTCTGATGTATCCATCGACTTGTCTGCATTGCTCTTGACGTTTGACGAGTTACTTCCCATGAACAGGCTTGCAGCTATCAGCAGCAAGGCAATCATGAAGACCGTCACCATCATCTTGACGGCATGGTCAATTGTAAATCCCATAGGTCATTGTCCTCCTGTTTTAGATTTGCAAAAAACATTATGCATTTATATTTTATCATATTAATTATTGTTGATGCTTATTTATATCCATAAGAGTGACCACCCAAATAAGAGTGGTCACAAAATGCATATTACAGGCTGGCAGATTTCTGAGATTTTTCTTCTGCTTCCTTCTTTCTCTGCTCCAGCAACCTCTTGACTTCACCAGTCTTGATGATGCGGTCAAGTTCCTCATCATCAGGCGTCTTGATATCCATCCATTTAATCTGCACATGACAAGGAGCATTCTTCGTATAGTCCATGTTACGTGAAGACTTGATAATGAACCATCCAGTAGGCTGGTCTGGGAACCATTCTGTCCATATACGGTCAACAATCATGCCCTTCTTGCCTATCTGGACAACGGATGTATTGATGTCGTCCTCGGAGTCCTGACGTCCGATAATCTTCAGGGCTGAGTTGGCAAGCACTGATGTAGGCATCTGGCTGATTTTCTGCGTCATTGTCCAGATGAAGAGTCCGTATCCTGCCGACTGGTCAAGCACGACTTCAAATGGGTTGGCACCGCCAAGGTTGTCGCCTGAGCCGCCACTGCCATCATCGTTGCCGATAAGCACCTGGTTGGCCTCTTCAATGACGATGACCGTCTCATACTGATTCTTTGGCTTGACAAATCCGCCATTGGAAACGGCATACTGATAGACTGCCGTAACCAGCAGACCGAATACGAAGGCTGATGTCTTTGTATCCATGCCGTATGATTCCAGTACAACGACATCATCTGCACCTAAGAGGTCATCGATTCCAAGTCCTTCATCTCCTCTGTTACAGAAGATTCTGAAGACGGATGAACGAGGCTCAGCAAAGGAATCCAGACGGTCAACGATACGCTGAATGGCTTCAGCCTTGTCTCTTGACGTGCCCTTTTCCTCAATCTGTGACATCAGGGCAATCGTGACATCCTGAAGCGTTACGTTCTTTGAACGTTCCGTAGCAGGATAAGTGCCTGTCTTAGGGTCATACTGATTGTACATGACATCCTCGTCATAGCATCCAGCCTTCTGATAGACATCGTTGATAGCCTTTCCGAAAATCTGGAAGCCACGGTCACCAAGTCCATAGGAACGAATGAACATTTCACGAAGCTTGTCTGCGTATCTTTCTGTATAGACGCCAATAGGAATCTTCATCAGGTTCATCTTGATAGGACGGAAGAGAGGATTGGCAAGAGAGTAGAACCTGAAATGGTCACTTGGGATGACCTGAGAGAGTGCTCTCCAGTCGTTCTTAGGGTCCATGATGAGGAATCTCATACGCTTATGGTCCTCGCCTCTTCTGACGTTGTTGTAAGTTTCAGAGACAAGTCTCATGGCCGCAACCGTCTTTCCTGAACGGGATGCACCAGAGATATAGGCGTGATGGATTTCGCTTGAGCTGAGGGTATAGCGGTACTGGGATACGAATTCTCTGTCCTTGTTATACTTTTCAACGTCTCTGACATAGCCAAGGAAGATTTCACCATTCTGTCTGTCTGAAGGCACTGGCAGAACTGGTGGGTCATCAACGGCTGCCTTGATGCCGCCGACATTGACTCTTGGAGGATGGCAGTAGGCTGCCAACTCGCTGGACAGCAAAGGCGTGGAATACTTGTAGGAGTTCATCTCGCCACTGTTGCCATCTTTCTTCTCGCTAGGAGAGAAGACTGACATATGCTTCATGAGATATTCCCTCTCCTGGTCGCTTGGAGCATACGCCTGAAGAGGCGTAATCAGAGCATTGCCATCATGCCATGCTGAGATGGCTACTGATGAGGCTGCTTCTGCAGCAATCTCGCTTTCTGTAGCAATATAGATATCAACATACCACATGCCAAGGTTGTTTGTGCCCTGAATGATACGGTTGGTTGCATAGACCAGCTGGTCAAGAACGTAGGTAACTTCCCTGTCTTCCCATGCAAATGACTTAGAGAAGGAAAGGGATGGACCAAGACCCATGCTGCCGCTTGAGCCGCTTGAGAATCCTCCACTCGTTGAAGAACCAGTGCTTGAGCCATTGGAAATGCCTGAAGAATAGGATTCGCTTGAGCCTAGTGAATGCGTTGCAGATGTGCCAAGGCTTTCGCCATTGCTGATACCCTGGGAAACGCTCTGAGAGAATCCGTCAGATGTGCCTACGCCTGCACTGACGCTTGCACCCTGAGACTGCCCATAGCTGTCGCTCGTGCTGTTGCCTGCTGACAGTCCGTTGCTTGTGCCTACGCCTGCACTGAGCCCTCTTGAGCTGGAAGTGCCATCCGAATAGGACAGGCCCTGACCTGTTGAAATGCCCTGCGATGTAGAAATGCCGTGGCTTGTTGACAGACCATCACTTGTTGAAAGTCCCTGGGAAGTGGACAGGCCGTTAGATGTACTGAAGCCGTTGGATGTGCTGAATCCGTTGGATGTGCTGAATCCATTTGACTGTGATATGCCATTGCTTTCTGAAATGCCATGACTGCTTGAAACACCATGGGAAGTTGACATGCCGTCACTGATGCTTGTGGAATTGGATACACTGTTGCTGTTTGACCATGACTGACCAGAACTGTGTGAAGCACTTGTTGAATCTGACCAGCTTGTAGAACCGCCAGTGCTGAATCCGCCACTGTATCCTTTAGAGTGTGAAGAACCTCCACTGTAGCCAAGATTGACACCCATCTTGTCTCCTCCAATTTTAAGACCTATGTTAAGTCCCTGATTGGAGCCAGTACTTGAGTTCCATCCGCTGTTCTGTCCCCATGAGCTTCCTCCACCTGAGCTGTGGCTTCGTGAAAAGCTGTCACTTGCACTGACTCCGTGGCTAGATGAAGCACTTGTGCTATGTCCATTGGAAACACTATGGCTCGTTCCTACGCTGTCAGATGTTCCATAGCTGTCTGAAGTTCCATAGCTGTGTGACGTGCCATAGTTCTGTGATGTTCCGTAGCTCTGTGAATTGCCATAGCTCTGCGAGTTGCCGTAGCTCTCTGATGTGCCGATGGAATTGGATGTGCCAATGCTTGATGAAGTGCCATGGCTGTCGCTCGTGCCAGCACTCATGGAGTTGCCGACATTCAGTGAATTGCCAAGGCTGTGAGATGCACCATGGCTGTAGCTCAGGCTGTCGCTTGTGCTGACGCCCTGGCTCAGGCCGTTGCTTGTGCCTCTGCCTGTGTTCCATGATGAACCATTGTTGGCGCCATAGCTCTGTGAAGTGGAGACGCCTCTGCTGATGCCATTGGAAATGCTGTTGGATGTGCTATGAGAAATGGAATGAGACGTACCTGTTGCAAAGGATTCGCTTGTGCCATTGCCATGGCTGTAGCTTGTACCAAATGACTGGCCCATGTTCGTGCCCCATCCTCTTGAAGCTGACTGATTGGAGCCATAGACCATTGGCATGGAGATGCCAAAGCTCATGGATTTCTGCCCGTTCTTGAGGGAAGCCCAGTACGTCTGCTCCTTCAGGTTGGCTGTACGCCACTTTGCCATTGTCTCTGGCGAGACGGTCGTAGCTGTCAGCACCATGATGTATTCGTAGTCATCCATGCCAAGCAGGAATTCCTCATTCTGCATTTCATAGCTTGAGTTCTCACTTCCTGAGAACATGGAAGAAAGAGAAGTTGAAGAGGACTGATTGCCGCCAATCTTTGGAGTTGGAATGCCCCTGATGACACGCATGTCCTTCATTGTTACCAGCTTGTTCATAATCCAGTCTGCATCATCAGTCGTCAGGTCAATATACTGAAGCGTCTTGAACGTACCAGTCATGGAATGCTGAATGGCTGCCATCTGCTTGTCGGCATTATGCTTTGCCTCATCAATAGAGACAGTGGAAATGCCCTGTGCACCAAAGGCAAAAATCAGCTCCTTCTGTGGCTGAATGATATTTGCAAATATCTGAATATAGTTTATCTGGCTCTGGTAAAAGCCAGTGATGACGCCAGTCTCCATTTCCAGGAACTGGCCAATGCCAAGCTCCTTCTTAGGAACAAGCTTCATCTTGTTGAGACGGATTGCCTTGAAGAAACGCTCCGTCTTTGTTGGCGAGACCTTTTTCTCAAGGTCAAAGAGAAAGTACTCAAACTTGCCATTCTTGGAGATTCTGTCTGTGTTTCTGATGATGATGTCATCCATGTCATAGGAATTATCGTCATCAATATAATTCGTCTTCATGACAGTCTTGAGCTTTTTACTAAACGCCATATTATTTTACCTCCTGTGTGAGAAGTCAGATTTCTTTAAAAAAGATGGCAGACCTCTGCTGGAATCTGCCATCATGACGATGCCATAAGACAGTGATATCAGGCTATCTCTTGACAATAGTACCCTGAAGCTGTCTGCTTCTGCCTGCTGCCGTCTTGTTGCCGAAGTACAGATTGTCCCTGTAAGTCCAGATTCTCTTCAGCTCGTTACCAATATGCGTAATTGGCGTGCCGATGATAATGAACTGCAGCATCATCTGAAGCCAGCCTAATCCTGCATTGTTCATGGTCTGACCAGTAGAAAGACCAAGAGATACTCCAAGAGTATTTGCATCAATGCCATTCAGCTTGGAGACAACAAAATAGAGCCCGACAAGCGTAATGGAATAAATGAACAGGTTCCTCTTGAGAGCTACCATGCAGGCATCCCTGCCAGCAGGTGCAAGATACCAGGCTGTCAATGAAGCTGCAATACTGGCAATAACAAGATAGGCAACAATCCTTCCAAGATAGGAATAAAGATTGATAGCCCAGCAAATCAGGAAAAAGCTAAGAAGATAGAATCCTCCAGTTTTCAGGAGAGCACCGAGCTTAACCATCCCCGTGCCAGCTTTCAGCCTTGGAGCATCATAATCATAGTTCTGCATAAGAATTCCTCACCTCCTGACAATTAAACCAGCTTTCTTTCATCATCAACGCCCTTCACATCAACAACATGAGCATATTCAATACCTGCCGCAATGATGAGAAGCACGAGAATAATCATCTGTACAGCATACATCTGACAGTAGAAGAAGAACGATATGAATCCATTGCCAAGCACCGTTGTCAATGTATTGAACAGTTCCATAGAATAAACACCTCCTGCGATGGAATGCTGATTTTTCTTATTGGATGTCCACGCACCTGCTAAGATGCACAGGCATCATTTTCAGTCGTTCTAATATAATTAATCATATTAATGCTTCATATATTTACAAAAAAAGAGCAGATGGAATATCTGCCCTATATCTGTCATCAGCATCAATTGAATGCATCAACTATCCTATTATCGTCACTGAATGTGTGATGGCTTTGGCATCACACACTGCGTCCTATCAGATAACAATCCTATTATCATCAGTACCAATTGCATGCGTCTATCTAAATAGATATCCTATTGTCATCAGCATCAATTGAATGCGTCCTATTAGATAACAATCCTATTGTCGTCAGCACACGTAGAACAGTTCGTTATATCACTATTCGGTTATCGTCACTAAAGTATTTCCTATTAATTAAATCCTGCAGCGTCCCCACATAAACCACCAGCTTAAGGCCACTGCTGGCATATCTTGCTCTTGCCTTGAACACCTGGTCCCTGAGCTTGTCCACATTGTCCTTCTTGTCCGTTACGACATAGACAGTGCTTGTGACCTTGGCCGCTTTTGCCAGCTTGTCTGCCATATCCTCATCATGATGATGAGCCAGCTCAATTTCCCAGTATGTCTTGGCATTGTTGACATCGACAGCCGTCACGTCTGGCACGTACATCAGGCCGTTGCCAAGTGACACACCATTTGCCTTGGAATTCATGGAGATGGATGTGTAGCCCAGGCTCTTGAGCGTGGTGGCTGTATCCTTGATATGATAGCCGTGTCTGAGCGTTGCATGCATCTGCTTGATTTTTTCAGGCTCCGACATAGGAGCTACATTGCCAGTCAGCTGATAGAAGACGGCATGTCCTAATTCTGAAAGTGTAAAGAGCGAGAAGTTAGGACGCTTTGATGTGCTCATCTTCGTGCTCCTGATGATATGCATATCAATGAGCTTCTTAATCATGCTTCTCAGGTCTGTCTGATTCGTCACGCATGGATTATCCATCTTTGAAATATAGCCAAAGATATCATCTGTCTCAGCCTTTCCTGATGTGCCGATGGCAATGAGCAGCTGTTCCTGATTGGATGTCATGGACTTAATAGTCTCTGCTACGTCATAAGGATGGCCATCAATATAAGCCATATCAGATTTTGCATATTTACGGGCATCCTTGACTGTTGGAATATCACTGTCATTGTCAGATGACTGAGCCTGAGGTGACAGGAATGCCTGATTGCCTGGACGCTGCTGATTGCTGTTTGCCTGGCCGTTTGCCTTGCCACCGCCAGGCCTGTACTGCTGCTTGTTTCCATGCTGCCTGTACTGACCATTCTGCTGACGCTGATTATTCTGATTGTGCTGATTGCTCTGATTGCCCTGACGATTGTTACGGTTGCTGTTGTATTCCTTTTTCGTCATGACAGTCATCTTCTCATTATCATAGCCCTCAAGCCTGTAGCTGTTCTGCTCCTCATTGCGCATGAGGGATGATGGCCTGGCAGGCTGTGGCGTCTGCACTGGAGCAGGCTCAGCAGGCTCCTGAGGCGGCAAGTCTGAAAAATTCATATTGTCAGGAATGTCGAATTCTGCATCTGATGTGCTGCTGTCATCTGGCGCGTTGAATGCATTGCCGCCAAACGATGAGGACGGCATCGTCCCCATGCCTGCCGCACTGAGTGCCTGATTCTGTCTGAGCATCTGTATCTCGTGCTCAAGCTCCTCGTTTTTCTTCTTTTCAGCAATATACTGGCGTGAGATGCTGTCCCTGTCATTCTTTGTCGTAATCAGCTCATTCTGCATGTCCACGATTGCATCAAGGAATCCCTGCACCTGTCTGTTGACATCATCGATGATGAAGTCTCTCATTTCCCTGTCACTCATGCCAAGGACGTTGCCGTGCGCTCCGAGCTGTCCCTTGGAATAGGACTCCGAACACACTGTCTTGGCGATATCCTTCATGTAGCCACGAGCCTTCTTGAGGTCATCCTTGGCCTTGGACAGCTCCTGCTTGACGTTGGCTGACTGTTCATAATTCTGCTTGTTAATGACGCCGTTAAAGTTTAAAGCCATGGTATCACCTCCTACATTCCCATGCCTGCGGCCATATTGCCACCCATTGCATCATTGACGGCTGTGTTGTTTGTATTTGTCATGTCCAGGGCACTCTGCGTATTGGATGCTACCGCATCGCTGGCAGCCTGTGCCTGTTCGCCAAATGATGGCGTACGGCTGTTGCTGTTTGCATTGCTGTTGCTTGCATTGTTATTGGCATTATTGCTCTTCTTGCTGTTTCCATTTCCAGAAGAGCCTCCTGAAGAGGAGGCTGAGGAATTATAGGAACTGTAAGGACTGGTAATCTGTTCGCCTGTCTTCTGGACATTTGAAGTGGCCTGTGCTCCATTGGCATTGTCAGCATCCTCTCTGGAGTAGGCATTAATGTTAGGAATCTCCGTGACGGCTGATGAGCCAGTCGTACCAGATGCATTGCCACTGCCATTAGACTGACTGCCACTGGAATTTGCACTGTTGTTGCTGCCAGAGCCTGAATTGCTGCTGCCTGAGCCGTCAGTCGTTGTACGTGCTCCTGATGCCGTTGAATCATCATTGGCAGTAGAGCCTGTATCAGAGCCTGTTGTCAGTCCGCTTGTATCAGCAGAGCCGTCAATGTTTCTATGAATCAGCGAATTAATCTGCACACGAAGCGTATGGATGTCAGCGAGAGCATTAGTGAAGTCGCTGTATCCTGATTCCGCAAATGCCATGTAGTCACTATGCGTATAGTTGTCCAGCAGATTCTGCAGATATTCCTGCGTCAGAATGCTGAGATTCAGCAGCTTGCTGTGATAGGCATTCAGCGTCTTAGGCACGTTCGTATATCGGCTGAGCTTGTCCGTCTTGCTTTTAAGCGTATCCTTTTCATCCTGAATCTTATTGGATATGGAAATGTAGTCATTAGGAAGAGCCTGTGCCTGTTCTGGAAGCTCATCTGCCAACTTCATCAGGTAGTCATAGACATCATCACTCCTGTTGATATATTCCCTTTCATAGTGCACGTCAAGAGGGACGATATAGGCATGTCCATTCCTGAAGTCCGTATTGAATACGCCAAGCCCAATGATGATGGCCGCAAAGGCTGTTACGCCGATGGCTATCAGCTTTTTAACAGGCATCCTGTACATGCCGTAAGGCTCATCATCATCCTCATCATGTTCCAGTTCTGCACCTGGCTCATGCAGGTAGTCCCTGCCAAGCATGTCAGATGTATCATAGACTGGCTGCTCGTCATCATCATCTTCTTCATTCATCTCATCGTCAGGCTTTCTTTTCCTAAATCTGGAAAACAGCCCTTTCTTCTTCTTTTCTCCAAGCAGCTTTTCCTTTTCTTCCATGGAGTTTATCAGTCCTGTTGATTCCGTATCGCCGTCTACGACATGGGCAACATCCTGATAGTATGCCTGACCTGAAGTCATGGCATCATGAGGGACAGGAGGCACTGACTGATGCACAGGCTGTGCAGGCTGTGGGCTTCCATAGTACTGGGAAGGAGGAATCGGTGATTGCGTCTGTACAGGACTGGCATCAGTCATGTCCGTATAGTCATCATCCACGATTTCCCATGCGTCATCATCATGCTTTTTCTTCTTTCCAAACATCTTCATCACCTCCTCCTTCTGAAAAATTAAATAATCGAGATAACATGATTAGTCTCCGTTTTCTGTATTAGATATCAATTTCATAGTCTTCAGGATTGATGGATGCCTGTGCCTGGGCTTCCTCGTCATTTTGTACGTCACCCTGTGAATTTTCTGCATTCTCTGCAGTCTCTGTTTCGTCTTCTGGCCTGTAGATGCCAAGTTCCTTGTCCATCTCGATGAATTCATCCTTCTTCTTTTCCTGCAGGTACTTGACGGTACGTGTGATGATTTCCCTTGTTGAGCCAGTCGTTACGCCGATAGCCTCAAGACCGCATTCACTGCATGTGAATGGCAGGCTGATGCGGAAGCGTCTTTCCTGAATGCTGCCTTCCACAAGAATCCTGTCATTGGTATGCAGGTGCAGATTGGCATTGTCAGCTTCCTTGCCGATGGAGACAGCCCAAGGATAATCAGCCCTCTCAGGATTGTCATCATCCTGATTGATGGCCATCTTGAACTTGATGACGTTATAGCGAGGGTCTTTTGTACTTTCCCTGTAGGTCAGGGCTGAAGCAATGTTGCCAAGCAGATAGCATTTGTTGATGCCTGATGGCAGCATGGATGCGTCATCAACATCAAGCCCTTCTGGCTCGTCAAAGACATCAAATTCCTTGACGACAACAAAGAGCTCCTCTCCCCTTCTCTGCTCGACATGCACGGCATGGCAGACAGGGCAGATGACCTTATGTCTCTTCCTGATGGTCTTTGTTACGATTTCTGCATCAAGTGCAAGAAAGAACTTGCCCTCCTTGACTGTATCAAGTGCCTTTGCCTGAAGTTCCTGTTCCCCGATGCTGATGAGAATATCCTCTATCTTCTTGATGTCCTGTCTGACAATCCTGATAGGAAACTGCAGATAGCTTCCATCATTGTTGAATTCTGGTTCACTGACGACAGTGCCGCCAATGACAACTCTATTGAAACTCATATGTTTCCTCCTTTCTGTTGCTGTGCCTCATGTGCACGCAATCTTTTTTGTTCTGTTTTTGTAAAATTTATAGAATAAAGAATATAGAAAAATCGTGATAATGGAAGCTCACGAAAATGGATTTCGTGAGTCTCTAAATGCTATCCGCCATTAGTTGTTCAGGGTAGAGCTGTCTGACTGCATGGCTGATATCATTGTCTGATAGTTTCCATAAGCCTGAGTCAGGGCATTCTTGTCCCTGTTCCTGCATGCTACGACAATATCCTGCAGGACGCTCTTGAAGTTCTTGGCATCGGATAATGCCAGTTCCTTCTTCGTCTGCAGTACAGATGCGACATTCTGTCCATCTATATATTCAATATTCAGGCTCGTATCCGTGATGACGTTCTGCGTCTGCTCACTGAGAGCATCATACTGTGAAGCCGTAGGCGTGACCTGTGGCTGAATCATTTCCGTCAGCATCGCATCAAGAGATGATGTTGACTGCATGATTGTATTCAGGTATTTCGATATGGCAAGACCGCTGTCTGGCTGACTCATGCTGATGGATGATGTAACATCCTTTGAAGAAGCTACGCCATTGTATCCGCATCCGACAAGCAGCAGTGACATGCCAGCCATGACTGCTATGTGTGATAGTTTCAAGATTATCACCTCCTGCGTTGGTTTTTTAGCATTCGCATTATATTAAATCATATTAATTTGCTTTTTGCCTGCATATGATTAAATAGAATATGCTGATTATGATTGCTGATTTTTTTGCCCTGATTTCCAGACAGTTAAAAAATGACAGCAACAAAAAAAACAACAGCAAAAAAGACACAGACAGACACTGGAGGTGACGCTATGACCAGTCACGATATTTACAGCATTACATTCAGGGACGGCCTCATTGAAGTGGATGAAGGAATCATGGACAGGCAGTCCTATATAGAAGACATCATCAGGATATGCCTGAAGCATCTCAGCCCTATTCTGAAAGATGTCCTGATTTCAAGGCTCAATCAGGCAGAAGAACAGCCTGCAAGATTCAGGGAAGAAGAAAAGGCACATCCTCATGAATATGACGTGCCAGATGCCAAACTGGTGCTCTCCGTACCAGAAACAGCTGAGGATGATGACGATATCATCATGCACGAGGAAGCCTCCACGCTCAGTGAGGTGCATTACTACCTGCTGGCACTCTTCCTCATCACAAAGCTAGATATATAGTTGCACTTTTTGTAGCAATAGATACAATCATGCATAAATAGTGCAATACAGCAAAAAAAGAGACTGCAATATAGTCTCTCTTTTTTTATATATCGTTTATTAGAATTTAAGGATACATCTTCTGACAGCTTCTAGTTTGTTGATTTCCATTTTGGTAAGCTGCGTCGATGCGTTAAATATTTATGGCATACTAGAATTTAAGTATGCATCGACTGGTAGCGTCATACCATTCGTCAATTTCCTAAATATTAAGCTCTGACGGAGCATTTCAATAAATGAAGAGCACTAAAACTTAAGAATGCTACGTCTAAAGGTATCTCTCAGCCCAATTCCAAAGCTTAGCGTGATGCCCATGGAAGCGTCAGGAATTCTGACTTCACTGAAAGGATTAATCTCTCCTGACTGCTGCTTGGCCATCCTGTTCAGCACCTTAAGAATCTTCTTTACAGGCATCATCTGAATATTGAAGTGAGCGGCGTAGCCCTTGCCTGGATGTGCTTCCTTCATTTCATACATATGGATGATGGAATAGCCCATCAGGCTCTCAAAGATGATGTCTGGCATCGTTGATGAGACATCCTTCCTGAAGCCCTCATCCTCTTCATACTTCTTTCTGTAGATAGGCGTCAGCTTGGCAACCAGTGCCTCCCTGAACTTCAGGTAGTCACTGCCCCATAGTGAGCTTGGGTGGCGTGGCTGATAGTACTTGACACCGTTATAAGTGAAATAGCCAATATCCTCCTCAACTTCAGCAAATTCCTCTGGAGACAGCATCATGACCTCTCTCAGTTCCTCCATGGTATCCATGTCATGGATGGAAGAAGCGTTGAAGTCATCACAGAAGACTTTCTCCAGGCTATCAAATGTCACGATATCATCTTCCAGCAGCGTGAGTCTGCCCTCAGCAATCATGGCATCCACATTCTCTTTCTTATACTGCTTGACAAAAAGATGCACATGCGAGCGAGGCACTCTGTTCTTCCTTCTGAAGTATTCTATGTTCTTCATGACAAACTCATGTTCCATCTGCATGAAGTACTTCTCGCATTCATTCAGTCTGAATCTGATAAATGAGTTGAACTTGTAGTAAGGCATGTTCGGATGCTTGTCAATGACAAACGTGATGATGATAGGCATCACCTTGAGTGTTGCATAAACGGTATTGGCAGACATGAGAGGATAAATGGTCTTTGTAGCTCTGCCGTTGACATGAGCACTGTTATAGACTTCAAGGGCATTGGAAAATCTCATCATGATGCGATTCCTCTTGTCGCCTGGCTTCTTGTACTTGATGAACTCAGCGACCTTGCTCTCATCATTGCCTGAGCAGATGAAGGCTGATGATGCCTCATGTTCAATGCATCCCATGAATTGTGCTTTTGGGAATAATGCGTCATCATTTTCCCTGATTTCCGTTGCCACCCTTCCTGCACCGTATGTTGCTCTTGTGCGTCTGTCAAGCAGGTAAAGAGCCTTTTCTATCTTGTCCCTGAGACCGTCAGACACGATTTCCTCGCTCTTTCCGTTTCCCAGGTCCTTCATTATTGTGCATGGGGCATTGCTGCCATCGTACTTGCCATGCAGGTATTCAAGAGCCTTGATATCAAAACGAGATAGAGTAATTGCATCCATGTGATAAATCTGGTCAGGAGTCAGCTTCTTGCCTACTGATGCTGGCCATGCAGAAATCGTTATAGCCTTCTGTCTGTCAAAAAATTCACCTGTGTATTCATGAAATTCATCTTCTGTTGATAATAATACGTCATAATAGACGTTGCTGCTAATCTGGTTTGCCATATGCTTATCCATCACACGCCCCATTGGCGTGCCCTTTCTTTTTTTATAGTTTTCTGTTCGTTTTTTACTTATTCTGTCTGTTGCTTGTACATGTGTTACAATTATATGATATCTATCTGCATGCATATTATATGACAAATCATTACAATTGAAAAGTTAAAAATGAAATATTATGACATTGATATCATATGTTATTAATGAATGGACGGCATATGAAGAAACTGCAGATATCAAGTCTCGTTATCATATGCTGCTTGTATGTATCCCATGACAGCACCACCTCCTTTCATCGCTATGCCCATGGTCATGAGATTTCAGGAATTCCTCTTTCTTATTACAAATATATTATATCATGATATGCAGATATTGCAAAAAAATAGGCATGTAAAATGTAGCTGACAGCAACTTTTTTTATGATGGCAAGAAAATGCAAAAAAATACAAAAAATATGATTCAATATAGATAGACATAGCCAGTGTACACTATGTCCGTGCAGGACTGCCCGACCCAGCAGCCCTGCTTTTTTTGCTGATATGTCAATTTCCTGCACAGATATTGATAAAAAACAAGCATATAATAATTTTTCTTACACACAGAAAAAGACCACAGGAATAGAATATTCCCGTGGTCTTTTTTTATGCAATATGGTAGCTGTATCCATCATTACTAGTTGTTAAACCGCTACGGATATTACCAGAAGTAATGCTTATTGCCATTGATTGTCGTGTAGTAAGGAAGTGCTCTGTCTGCAATCCTATTTTCATGAATACCATACACAAGATAGTGAACATAATACTTCTTCATATCATCGCCGTATGCTTTAGCAAGGTCGCTGTAGTTTGACTTGTAGATGGATGGATTGAATTTAGCATTGCCCTGACGTCCTTCAAACATGCCATGTTCCAAGAAGTGGATAGCATATCTCATGCTGTCGCCACCGAATGCATTCTTCAGGTCTGTATACTTGTTCTTGTAGTAGCTTTCATCATAGATTTCTGACAGGTCTCCAACCTTGTCAAAGTACCATCTCTGGTTCTGACCATTATGGCTTGTATGAATCGTGACATTTGTACCAGGAGCATCACTAGCACCGCTGACATCAAGAGCAAGACTGGAATCCGTGAATGGAGAAATCTTAAACTGATTGTCACCAGTTGCCGTAATCTGCCACTTCTGGTTGTTGGAGCCATTATTGGTGTAAACATGAACATTTGTGCCAGACTTGATTGTTGCATCCATGTCAAGTGCTAGATACTGGTGTGTATCATACATGCTTTTGTAGTTGATGAACGTGTAAGAGCCATCGCTGTTCTTCCAGATGAGCCAGTATCTGTCATCGGTATAGAATGATGATTCATGCGTTAAATTATCAACATCAGCAATATCGACATTCAGTCTTGGGTTAAGCTTGTCTCCAATACCTGCTACGATATCAAGCTCACGTCTTGTGTTCAAGGCAGACTTGATAGAGTACAATGCAGGCTTGCTGAAGTCATTGACGGAAGAAACATAGGAATACATCTGATTGTTCTTCTGCCAGTTGATATAGAGCGTCTCGCTGCAGTCCTCTTTTGCGATTGAGCATCCAAGCAGGTTGGCTACATCCTGAGTAGTGTTAAGATGTGCATCATCATCGACTACCTTTGTGGCCCTTTTTGAGTCGCCTGAACCTACCAGCCATGCCACATCATCGCTGACAAAGTATCCGCTCTTCTGGTATCTGAAGAATGGACTAGGACTCTGCGTAGTAATGGAAGGATTTGGAAGCCCGTATCCTTTTTCTACAACAGGTGTTATGTTGTTGTCCTTATAATAGCTTGTGTCATAGGAATCATCGTAATAGAGAGTCTGAGTATAAGGCATCTTGTTTGGACCGTTGACATAGGTTCCGCCATTTGCATCAAATGTAATGGTAAGCTTAGTCTTCCTCATGTAGATGTTCATACTGAGGCCAGCTTTCTTTGGAGTGAAAAATCTAGGACTTTGTTTATAATCGTTTCCAAGTCCCAAGAGATGATATTCAGCATCGTTTGAATTGATGGAGTCGAAATATTCGTCCGTTCTGTCAGAGTCAAATATTTCACCTGTTTTTGAAGCTGTATAATCTTCAATACTATATGTTGTACCATAAGGCTGAATTGTAATTGGACTATAAGGATTCGTTGTCTTTGATTCATTGGAAACCGTCTGAGAAGAATTGGTCTTGCCGTTATCAATTCCAAATGTAACAGTACCGCCATTCTGCTGTCCATCAGCTGAGAAGATGTTCAAATCAGTCCAAGCCCAGAAGTATCTGTAGGCTGTGACATCGCTATTGACTTTAACAGAACCAGATGAGCCGTGATAAGCATAATAGCTGTAGTACTTGCTCAATGTCGTGTCGGAACCAATATCAGTGCCATTTGCCGTAGAGCCTTCTTCCTTGCTGCGTGTCGTAGAGCCAAGCTTTACCTTGCGGTTGTTGTTTGCATCAACGAACCAGTCTTCATAGGTGACTGTGTAGAGCTTTGCAAAACCAGCTTCAAAAGTCTTATCTCCAGTTGAACCATGCTTGATTGTTACAGGAGGAGAAATAAATTGTGGAGGGTTATGTACTGGAATATTTACTCCATCACTAGTAGTATATGGAGGAATAATCCAAGATTTAAAAACATATCCAGCTTTCGTTGGAGACTTGAGTGTAATATCAGGACTCTCAATCGTATAGGTTGTAGGGTTGCCTGGGTCTGTTCCGCCATGATAATCGTAAGTAATCTTATAAGTATGAGGCTTCCACTTAGCATAGAGCGTTACCGTTCCATTCTTCGTGCTCGTCAAATTCTTGACACTCTGTCCGTCACTATAGACCACATTACCGTTGGCACTTGTAGCCCATCCAGCAAAGTCGTAGCCATTCTTTGTGAAGGCATTAGCTGTCAGAGGCTTTGACGTATCAAACGTCATGGCTTCGTTAGCCATTGTACCGCTTCCGCCGTTGGCGTTGAAGTGAATGCTGTAGGCATTGGATGACCAGTTAGCTGTATAGCTTCTGTTGCCAGTTGAGCCCTTAGCAATTGTGACAGTTGTGTTGCCACTGCCAGTCAGACCCGTTCCAGACCATCCAGTGAACGTGTAGCCATTCCTTGCAGGATTATTGAGGGTAATGGTGTTGCTTTCAATCGTATAGGTTGTAGGATTGCCGATTGCCGTACCACCGTTCAGGTTATAGGAAATCGTGTAAGTGACAGGCTTCCATTGTGCATAGAGCGTGATGTTCCTGTTATATGTCCACGTCCAGCTCTTCGTGCCGTTGCCGTTTTCATATACGCCTGCACTTGTCAGGTTCCATGCCGTGCCCGTTCCGTCTGCCTTTTCGTTCCAGCCGTTGAAGACGTAGCCATTTCTTGTGAAGGCGTTCTGTCTTGTCACAAAGCCGTGAGCGTAGGTAGCCGTCTGAGCTGCCATTGAACCGCTTCCGCCGTTAGCATTGTAGCTGACTGTGTTCGTATGATAGAGAACAAATCTGATGTCAGTCAGTCCAGATGAAGGAACAGTGCCATTGACTGCTGATGAGCCAGATGCTAATCCGCCATAGTAATATCCTGCTTTTGCTTTGATGTTTCTCAGCTCATAAGATGAGCCTGGCTTGATGTATGTGAAGATATCGTTGTCATAGTTGTTCCAGTGTAATCCAGCACTGTTCATGTTGCCGACATACTTTCCACCAACATAGAGGTCAGCTGATAAAGGAATATCATGAGTGATATATTGGCTGTCAGCAGTGCCGTCTATAAAGCCGTTGATATCAAAGTTATTGGTATTGAATCTGATGTTGACCTGATAATCGTATCCAGGCATCGTTCCTGATAATGGAACGTTTGAGCCTGTCATTGTATATTTGACAGGATAAGATGGGTCATTAGGATTCATTTTCAGCTTGATGTTCTTGATTTCATACTTCATGCCAACTCTGACCTTCTCGTAGAAATCCGTCACACCACTTGCAACCAGCTTGCCGTCAAGATAGACATCTGCTGTTGCAGCGTCTGCAATGTTTCCTTTTGTTACGCCATCAATGATGCCGTTCAGGTCAAGATAGTATTCATTGGCTCTCCAGTTTGCTGTATAGCTCCTGTTGCCTGTTGAACCCTTGGCAATCGTGACAGTCATGTTATCGCTACCAGTCAGGCCTGTTCCAGACCAGCCAGTGAATGTGTAGCCGTTCCTTGTAGGATTCTTGAGCGTAATGGTATTGCTTTCAATTGTATATGATGATGGATTGCCCGTTACACTGCCTCCATTCAGGTTGTAGGAGATAGTATAGTTGACAGGAGTCCATCTTGCAATCAGATAGTAGTTCTTAGTGACAGGCGTTGAAGCACTTAACTTGCCGCCAGCATCATCGTACCAGCCAGTTAATGCATATCCGTTCTTAGTAGGAACAGGAAGCGTGACAATGGCTGTGCCTGGTGCAACTTCGACTGGGTCAAGTGCACTGCCTCCGTTGCTGTCAAACTCTATCGTGTAGCAGTTGTTCTCCCAAGCCGCGTAAAGCGTCATGCCAGAATCTTTGACAATATCATTCTTCATGACAACCGTAGAAGGGTCATTCTTGACTTTTGTCCAGCCAAGGAAGATATGTGAATCGTTCCATGTAGGTCTAGGGAGCGTGCCAATTTCTTCACCGTATTTTCTTGCAACTGTAGATGTTGAAACCTTGCCTCCATTAGCATCAAGCGTAATGTTGTAGGTATTCTCTGTCCAGTGAGCAAAATAGGTAACGTCAGTAGATGGCATTGTCGTATCAGGCGTGACTTTTGTACCACCTTCGGTTTCTGTATACCATCCAGCAAATGTATGATGTGGCTTTGATGACTTAGGTGAAGGCAATGTGCCGAGCTTCTCGCCTGGCATCCTTGTGATGGCATTGCCATCTCCTCCTCCTGCACCGTTGAATGATGCTGTCGTTCCCTTGCCACTCCATATTGCATAGAGGATAACCGTTTCATTGGCTTTCTTGCCGACTGCATAGACAGTCTGGGAATCATTATAGGACTTGCTGCCGTTGCGTGATTTTGACCATCCTGCAAAGACATAGCCGCCATCCTTCGTGAAGGCGTTAGGTCTGAGCTGATAGCTTTCGACTGATGAAAGTCCATTCATGGATTCCATTGTGCCTTTTCCGCCATTGGCATCAAAGGCAATGTTATAATTATAGACAGCCATTGCTGACAGTCCGTCAATCGTAACAGGATACTTGGAATAGTTCATTTCCACATGGTTGCCAGGAGTTACGATATAGCTAATGTTCGTGCCGTCCGTGACAGTCGTGCTGTCGCTGACGTGCTTGACAAGCTTGCCGTCATTTCCAAGGTAGTAGGCTGTCGTTGTTGCCGTAACGCCTCCTTCACCTTTTGTTGGCACGTTGAGGATGAGCCATCCAGTGTGCATGTGACCATACTGGTCAAAGTAGTAGGTTGAGCCATTGATGGTGCTGAAGCCATCGATGTAACCATTGGCTGCATCTGTAGCCTTGTACATCTGGCCGTTATTGTCAAAGTAGTAGATGTTGCCGTTGATAGCCTTGAAGCCAAATGCTGAAGTACCGTTTTCAAGCTGATAGCCTCCCTTTCCGTCAAAGGCGGATTCTACAGCATAGCCTGAACTATCGAAGACATAGGCACTGGATGTGTCTGTCTTGCTGCTGACGGTCTTCTTTTCTGCATCATCCACATACTTTGTTGTGTTCTTGAGTGGTGAGCCATCAATGACAAACTGCCATTTTGATGTGCCATCTGCATTATCCACACGCTTCCATGAGGCATCTGCCTTTGTCTTGTCAGCTAACCTTGTACCCGTTTCCAGGCTGGCACTGCTGTTGGACTTGTAGGCCTCCTTGAAAGCTTTAGCCTGCTTGTCTGTATAGGAATAAGACAGGTAGGAGTGGCTTGTGATGGTATCGCTCTTACTTGTGCTGACAGTCTCTGATGCAGAATCGCTGATTCTCAGCGTCCTGTTCAGAATCTTTCTCAGTGAGATGCTGTCATACCACTTGCTTGAGCTCTTGAGCGTATCAATCTTGTCTGATGAAATGAAGCGGATGCCGTCATCCTTGATGAGAGTGCCTTTATTGCCTGATGTCTCGCCTTTCTTGATGACGTGGACATTGACAGCCACTGTTGCAGTGACTTTTCTTTCATCCAGGTTGCCTCCGCTGGCATTCTTGTTCGTCATGCCTGTTGCCTTGACAACGTAGTCGCCTACCTTATAGGCCTTTCCTGTGCCGTTCGTCACCTTTCTGATGTCGTCTGCATCATACTGAAGATGATTCTTCATGTCTGAAGTCAGCTTGCTGTTGTCCAGCTTTGAAGAAATTACGGATGTATCGAATACATCGCCTTCGTAGATGTAGATGTCAGATTTGATGTCATAAGTGTGAGAAATGGTATAGTTTGGAGGATATACAGGGAAACCCGTCGTCCTGAATTTCTGAGAATAGCTTCCGCTGACGTTTCCTCTCGTGTCAATTGTCCTCGTTGTAACCGTATAGTCCGTATTAGGTCTCAGGTTGATGAACGTGACCGTATCGGAAGTGTTGCTGTTGAACCATCCCTTTGTCTCAGTCTTATTCGTGTCTGGGTTAGAGTAGGTAATCTGCCATTCATGATGGTCAAGACCGCCCTGTGAGGATGTCTCCTTGAAGTTTGCATCTTCCTTTGCTGCTACCCAGTCATATTTCTGAATCTTCAGTTTGTGATAGCTTTCACCCTTGTCCACCGTCAGCTGTCTCAGCTTGCCTGGTGTAGGCAGTCTGTGCCATCTGGCTGTGAAGTGCTTGTCGCCAGATGAACCATTGCGTATGTACATGGTTGTCGTTGGCGTATTGGAGCCTCCGCTTTCCACCCATCCGACAAACTCATAGCCATCCCTTGTAGGATTGTTCAGCCTGATGTCTGGCGATTTGATGGTATAGGTTGAAGGGTTGCCTCCTGGGTCCTTGCCACCAGCATAGTCGTAAGTGATGGTGTAATTGTGCAGCTTCATGTAGATGTTCACATCATTGCTGTTATTGGCATAGAATTCATGATTTCCGTTGACATTGCTGCTGAAATTGCTAAATTCATAGCCTTTCAGTCCCCTGACGTTGGAAATCGTGCCTTTCGTATCCTTGACAATATGCCAGCTTTCTGATGGCTCATTATTGATGTTGCTCCAGCTTTTTGCCCCATAGCCGTCTTTGGCATCGTATTTCAAATCAAAGAGGCCAATTGATGGGTCTTCTTTGCCATACTCATTCATGATGTTGATGTTCTGGTTGACATAGGTACGTGTGTCACTCAGCGCAATGATAATCTCAGTTGTGCTGCCAGTTAATCTTGAACCGCCAGAAGTACACCCTCTCAGACCAGTCGTCCAGCCACGGCATGCACCAGCAAGCAGAATATAGTGTGTTCTTCCAGAACCGTCAGTATAAATCTTGGAATTCATGCCGTCTGCATCAGATGCATAGATTCTTTCAATGGTGTGATAAGCAGGGACGCTTGTGATAGTGATATCAAGAACAGGCGTGTGATTCGTAAAGTTGCCAGAAACGGTGTATGTATTATTGCCGTCGGCGGATTGTGAAATGTATCCTGAATAATTTGTTGCACTTCTGTACTGACTCAGGTCGTCCCAGCTCCAGCCGCTTTTTCTGAAGGTCTCCTTATCGTACAGTATCTTGAATGTGGCTGTGTAGCCAACACCATTGTTTCTGACATGATAATGATAAGTCTTCCATACAGCCGCACTCAGCAGGTCAAGAGAGTCTTCATTGATGCTAACGATGGGTTCCTTTTCAGACTCTTCCTTTTCATCTGTTTGCTCAGATTCATGATTTTTATCATTATCCTCAGATGATGGCTGTTTTGTGTCTGCATCATTATCAGTGCTCTTGATGCTGTTTTTGATGAAATCAAGATTCACGCCTGATGACGTGCTGCTCATGTAAGGAATCAGTTCAAATGGATGCTCTGACGTGCCTGTCGTGTCCTCATGACCGACAAAATACCACCAGAGGGCATTCTTCTTGGAATTGACTAGCTGAGCATTCCTGAATCCTGCAAACGTCTCGCCAGACTTGAGTGTCTCAGGCTCTGGCTGCTCGATTTCAAGATAAGGCGTCACATGGGAGAATCTGCCTGTAATGGAAAGCTTCACTGTGCCATCGACAGTGCCACTGATGACATTGACTGCATAGGAGCCGTCCATGTCTCTTGAATGCTTTCTGATGGCATTCTCTGATGCATCCGTCAGGTCTGCATCGTTCACGAGCTTCCATCTGAAGGCATAGCTCTTGAAGCCTTCTGAATGAAGGTTATACCAGTAGGAACGTACCGTGTCCATGGCTCTGACTTTCAGTTCTACGCTCTTCTCTTCCTTGGAGAATGAGGAACGAGCAACGCTGTCCAGGTCTGTAATGCCAAACTCATCACCGATGAGCTTTCTCATGGATGCCTCTAATGTAGCATCACCATTGAGTGCCTTATCGATGTTCTCATTGAGCTTCTCGACATTGACCAATCCAAGTCCGAATGTGTCATCCCTGCCTGCATCACCGATATCATCGACAGAAGCCTGCATGACAGCATCTGAATAGAGCGTGCCAAGCCTTGCACCAGCCGTTGCTTCATAAGCCGCAATCTTTGCCGCTGCAACGGAAGTGCCCTGATAATGCTGGCCGTTTTCTGAATCATAGGAGCTGTCTGCTACATAATCAACAGATTTGCCTGCATTGGCATAGGATGGCTTGATATAGCTTTCCTTGCCGTCATCGTCCTGCACCTTCTGTGCTGAGCCTGCAACAATGACATGATTGAGGTTGGCTGGCGTATAGTCGTCAGTCTTCTCGCCCTTGTTGCCTGCTGCGGCAATGACCTGTATGCCTTTGGCATTGGCATTGTCTACAGCCTTCTGAAGCAGTGCTGACTTGCCTTTGCCTGCAAATGACAGCAGGATGTAGTCTGCGTTCTTGTCTGTAGCATCCTTGATGCCATAGTAAGCTGAAGCTGTTGAAGCCTCGCCACTGTCGCTGAATGCCTTGACAGGATAGATGTAGACATTGGAAGATGTATTCCTGGCAATGATTTCTGCCATGGCTGTTCCGTGTCCAGTGCTGTCCGTACTTGTCAGTTTAGGCTGATTATCAGATTTATCCTTTTTGGTGCTGTCTGCATCAGGATAGGCAATTTCGTCATCCCTGATGACAGTGAAGCCCTTCCTACTCTCATCATAGCGGACTAGACGTCCCCTGAGAGCTTCATTCGTGTAGTCAATGCCCGTATCAACGACTGCAACGACTACTGGCGAGCTTCCAGCACTCTTGTACTCTGCAGTGCCGTCCTTTTTGACAGATGTCGTGCTTACCTTATCCGTAATGGCTGAAGTGTCAGTGGAGGCCATCTGGTCATAGACAGCTGAAGTGACATCCTTGTTGTAGTCCGTCACTAGTCCTGCCTTTGTGAAGGCATCATAGGCTTTGTCAGCCTCCTGGCTGTCCCTATAGGTCAGATAATGCACACCGCCCTTGGTCTCATCACTGAGTGCTCCATAGGAGTCGTCAAGTGCCTTGTCGGACAGTACAAGCAATACAGCATTGCTGTCCTGCACAATCGTCTGCATATCTTTCTTGCTGTCAAGAATCTTCTGAGCCGTCAAGTCCACCTTGCCTTTTTCAATCTTTGTGACTGACCCGTCTTTGGATACGACATACTGGGCATCACTGCCTTTCGCCTGCTCGGATGATTTCAGCGTTGCTGATTCGTCATCCTGCTGCTTTGTCGTCTGCTCAGAGACGTCCTCGGCATGGACAGGGCTCATAATGAAGGCTGCCTGCGTTGTCAGGCCTGAAGTCATGGAAATGGATACTGCTGCGGCAATAGCCTTCTGCATGTATCTTTTCATGCTTTTCAAATTGTAATTCACCTCCTGAATGCCATAAAGCCTCAGGAGAAAGAAAATGGCAGAATGCGTGACAGAAAATGATGACAGCCTCCATAGGAATAACGGATGCTCTTACCTATCCGTCACCGCTGCTCTCACCCAGCGTCCCATGTGGTCATGTCTCCACATTCTGCTATTGCAATGCCTGTCTTTTCATCTCTCCTTCTTCTCTATTGCATTTCATGTATATTATATCATATTTATTCTCTATATGTGCAATTCTGACAAAAGAAATTGTAGAAATTATCCTGAATGCAGTTTTGCGGGTGGATAATGTAATAAACATGATAATGATTGCTAGCAACAGGAATGCATGAAACTGGATTGCTGTCATAAGGATTGCATTACATTGATTGCTAATAATAGGAGTGCTATTTAATGGTTGCTGATAAAAGGATTGTTTTAAGTTTGATTGCTGGCATAAGGATAGATAAGGAATAATACATGCAATCATTTAGATTGTCACTGGAACTGAGATTGTCAGCTTTAATGATGCTCAACGGAATATGCTCAGTAAGACCAGACATCATGTACTACGATAGAATACCATCATCCAGTCTCTTCCTGTAACGATGATGAGCTAGAGAAGATAAAATACGCATTGTTCTCATCGTCTGATATCGCTTAGCCATTAAGCGAGCCTACTACACAGAGGCGATATCTAACAATGATGAGGAGCAGCTACGCTACTCCTCATTAGACCATATGTTGTGTGAGATTTCTAGTGCTCTATATAACATATGTTCTAGTGGACAAAATTCCCCAGCCCTATCCGTATACTATATATCGTAATGCTATACTATGTTGTGCACTTAACATAAAGGGAATTTTGCCACTAGGCATGACTGAGCGTATTATACTTAGTGCTTAAAACAGTCATGGCTAGTGTTACAGAAATTCCCCACCCTAATTCGTATACTATGTTTCATAGTACTATACTTAGTTGTGCACCGACTTTAAAGGAAGTTTTGCTCACACAATTCCCCATCTCTATTACTGTACAATCTATAATATTGCTATATATTAGAAATTCCCCACCTCTATCTCTATGTATTCCATCATATTACTATACATTACCTTCCAGCCTCATCAGGCTATGCTTTTTTCTTTTTCTTTTCCAGACGTAAAAAAACAGTCACCGCAAATGCAGTGGCTGCTTTTTTTAGAACTGATTGCTATTTTTTGAAAGTAGTCGTCACCTTAGGTGCAGACTCAGTGACATAGACACCTTCAGCATGCTTGCCAGTTTCTTTCATTACCTGGTCGTCATACTTGAAGTATGCCTCTTGATTCACATCAAGCAAATCAAGCTTGCCTTCATCCACTAATTTCTGAATGATGGCGGCCTTGAGCACCTGAGAGTCGGTTAGCACCTTTTCTCTCTTTTCAACGACTTTCAATGTGCCATAGCCTGGAATGCTTCGTCTAATTTCCACGCTCATGTCATCAGGACCGATGACACCCTGAGATAACGCATCTTTGTGTGCTACCTCAGCCATGGCCTTTTTTACAAGGTCCATGTTGTCCTTGTTTGCTTTTTTATCAGCAGATATAGACTTGTTAATATCCGTCTCTGCCTGTACATACGCCTTCAGGAATGGCATGAAGTTCTCCCCCAAGGCATTGACAGCATCTGGCTGAGAAAAGCTCAGCGTTACTGCCACCTCATCGTTGAGGGCTTTCTTCCTTTCCTCAATCTTCTTCTTTTCATCATTCAGCTCCTTGAGCGATGCAAATAAGTCGATTAATTCCTGTTCAGTTTGAAAGTTTTTTGTCATTTTATATCTCCTCTCCGCATATCTGATTATGATATGCATTAAAAAACTTACACTGATATATAATCATATTAATGTTGATGTTTGACAATTTCTATGCGGGCAGGAGCAATTGCAAATCTATGATGCATGCTGATTTCCTTGAAGATGGCTTTTCTGAGGTCTGTCTCGATATCGAAGGCATCATAGGATGTTCTGGCGGCTATCACCGTCCTGATGACGGCTCCATTGCTTTTCAGCCTCACGCATGACACATCGAAGTCATCCCTGTCCAGCACACGCTCATCGCTTTTCAGTCTTTCCTTGATGAAGCTCATGGCATAGTCGATGTCAGAATCATAGGATATGGTGATTTCAAAGTAGCTGGATTTCCTGGGGTCTATGAGATTCTCATTGATGATGGGATTTCTGATGATGTAGGAATTAGGGACAGCAATGTAGACGTTCTGTTGACACTCCACACGACTAAAGTCGTGGGATTCTTTATTCCACGCCTGGCATCTAGGCCCTTCCACGGCAGTCACGGCAACACCGTGCTCTGCCTCCAGGTCCCCGATGGAGCAGGCTCCCAAAGCTTTGATTATCCTGTTCGGGCGTGCCCCGCCCTACAGCTGTATTTCATGTATGTGCTAGGCTCCAAGCATGCTGAGCCCTTCATTCATTATGTTAATGGCGGCATTGAGGTCACGGTCCATCACGTTTCCGCATCCGCATCTCATGGTGCGCATGCTCAGGTCCTTCATCTCAGGATGGATGG
>OCVV011287628.1_pt1 | contig 26315 bp, 29 predicted proteins | sample 1539721 | NCBI WGS metagenome assembly OCVV01 (sample SAMN02144230, study PRJEB22623) | gut metagenome | biome: sheep rumen | host: Ovis aries | place: New Zealand | reverse complement strand
CCCCCTCTCTCCTTTTCCCAGTCGGTTTTCCTCTCTGGACTCTCTTTTCCCTCAACCCTTTTCCTCTCTCCCTCCTGTCGGATTTTGCTTTTTTGGTCAGGCTTAATGCTTGAGCGCTCGCCCGTGCCGCTGAGCGAGTGACTCCCTGTAGTACAGGGAGATGTCCGAAGGACAGAGGGTACGTGCGACCGTTGGGAGGCGGCGCAATCACGTTCCGCTCGTAAACTCGCTTACTTTTGTAAGAACGATGAGTTTCAGGTCGCTCGCTGGCTTGTTAAATTGAATGTTATATGTAGGGGCGCTTTCCGAGCGCCCTTTTCCGCCTCTTGCCCTTGAATCTTCCGCCATCTTTAGCCATATTGCATAACAATGATAACTCAGATTTGTACAGTTATACAAATGTGATAAATTTGTCACTTCTCTATTGACTTTGCAGATAAGAGGTGATATAATTGTCACAGAAAGTGATAAATAAATCACTTCAAAGGAGGATGTATCATGGCAACACTTAAAGAATTAAGAGAAAAATACCCCGACGCTTCAATGGACGAGATAAAAAGACTCGCTGATAAACAGAACGGCAGAAACCGCCGTCCCGTGATAAATCTGCACAGCTACCATAAATTTGCGGCTGTAGGCTTCCTTATGGGATTCATGACATTTATGGGTATCACTATCATCAAAAAAGAAAATCTCATCCCCGTACTGATAATACTTATCCTTCTTGCTGCGGCAGAAGTGATGATGGGAATTCTTTTCTTCAAGGCCATAAAAGGTCACCGCATTCAGCAGGAGGACGAACTTGCCCGTCAGCTTATGAACAAGGCAGGAAAGCTGACTGCTGCTACGCTTCTGGTCATAGGCGGTATCCTTGAAATCGTATTTTCCATAGGCGGATTCAGCTTTGCTATCAACGCTTCAAACATCGGCAGTCTCCTTTTTGCGGCATACTGTCTGGTAAACGGTCTGAAAAGCCTGTATTTTGTAATGCTTGACCGTGTTGACGAGGAGGATGATGAATAATGAAAAAAATGAAAGATCTCTCACTGAAACAATTCTACAAAATGGTTATTATAGGCGAGGGCGCAGTTATCATCCTGCTTGCAGTCAGGATGGCAGTAAGGATATTATTCGGCAAAAGCGCACTTACTACCGCACTTATATTTATAGTATGCGTTCTCACATTCTGGCTGATATGGATGATTTTTTCACACAGGGTAGAGAAAGATGATGAGCTTTCGGAAATCAACAAGATGAAAGCAAACCTCAGCACATTTTATATGATGACTGCGATATTGCCTTTCGGATTCCTTTTTTCCGTGATGTATAACATCATAGCAGGCAAGCCGCTGACAATCAGTATCGGTATGGACAATGCCGCAGATATATTAATTCTTCTGATGTCAGTTTTTCTTTTTTTCAACAGCTGCAACTTCCTGCGCCTTGATTCGGACAGCGACGGGATATTCGACGAGGAGGATGATGAATAATGGAGAAGAATAATAAACAGAAATTCACCTACGTGAAATTTCATACATTAATATACACCTTTGCGATAGTACCTATAGTGGTCTATATAATGCACCAAATAAAGGGCAAAGACGTTGACTGGATATCCGCAATTGTGGGCGCAGGTATCGTTTTAGTCGGTCAGCTTATAGTCGGAAAGATATTCTACAAAATGGAAACAAAGGACGAAATGGTGCAGTATAACCTTGCCAAAGCCAACAAGATAACACTGTACACAATATTGGCGGTGCTGTTCGTTGGACTTATCCTCGATAACTTCATACACGGCTTTATCTGCACCGATTTCTGCTGGCTCACTCTTTTCGGCGGCATTGCCCTGAGAAGCTTACTTTTCACCTTCTTTGACAATCCGTCACAGGCTGACAGCAAGGAGGACGAGGAATGAACAAGGAAAAGATAATGAACTGCAGAATGAAGCACATTCTGATAATTCTCCTTGCATTGTGGGCAATAGGTATGCTGATAGTTGCAAGGTTTCAGAAAGTATTGGCAGGACAGGCTGTATTTGAGTTCCTGACTCTCGGTGCTGTGATACTGCGAAGCGCCGTTTTCCTCATCCTTGACAGAACTCCGAAAAACTGCGTGGAGGACGACTAATGGGCGAACTTAAAACCAAATTAAAGGAGTACCGTGCCAAATATGACATGAAGCAGGGCGAACTTGCCGAAAAAGTGGGAGTCCGCCGTGAGACCATAATCCGCCTCGAAAAGGGACAGTATAACCCTTCTCTGAAGCTGGCTATGGATATCGCAAAGCTTTTCGGTACTACCGTTGAGGAGATATTCTCATTCGATGATTAAGGCAGCAGGAGATGCTTAGGCGTCTCCTGTTTTTTCATAAATTCCCCCTTGCATTTATCTGAAATACGTGTTATAATATAGGTTGAGATTCTGAATATCAATCTCTCCATACCAAAGGAATGATAATATGAAAAAAATTACCATAGTAACAGGCCACTACGGAAGCGGTAAAACTACCTTCGCTGTAAATCTGGCTGTAAAAGCCGCTGCTGAGGGCAAGTCAGCCGCTATCGTCGATCTCGATATCGTCAACCCCTATTTCCGTACCGCCGATTTCAGGGATATGTTCGAGGAGAAAGGGATAAAACTCATAGCTCCCGATTTCGCCAACAGCAACCTTGATATCCCGTCTATACAGTTCGATGTGGTGCAGCTCGCTATGAATGAAGACTGCCTTATCATCGATGTGGGCGGCGACGATGCAGGCGCTGTCGCTCTCGGAAGATACGCCGAGGAGCTTGAACAGTTCAGCGATGATATTGATATGGTCTATGTTATAAATCAGCGCCGCACCCTCACAACAACTTCCGATGAGGTCACAGCGCTTATGTATGAGATAGAAGCAGCTGCCCGTATGAAGCATACTGCTATTATCAATAATACCAACCTCGGAAACGAGACCACACTTGAAATAGTGGACGGTTCACGTAAATTTGCCGAGGAAACTTCACAGAAAACGGGTCTCCCCGTTATGTATACCGTCTACCCCGAGGATATCGCAGACACTACTGATGCAGCCGATAAGTTCTCTGCCAATATCTGCGTAAAGCCTATCTGGGAACGGTGATAATATAATTCGGAATGCGGAATGCGGAATTATGAATTATTTGATTCGTCTGTTATACAGATATGACAATTCCGAATTCCTAATTCCGAATTCCGAATTAAACTGAAAGGAGCGATGAGTGAATGGCTAAGATGACAGTTATTACCGAGCGCTGCAAGGGCTGCGGTCTGTGTACAGCTGCCTGTCCTAAGAAAATCGTGGCACTCCAGAAGGAGAAGCGTAACAAGAAGGGTTACTTCTACGCTGAATGTACCGATCAGGACGCTTGCATAAGCTGCGCTATGTGCGCTACTATGTGCCCTGACTGCGCTATCGTTATCGAAAAATAATTATCCGAATTTGAAAGGAGCTGTTTAGCTTTGGAAAGAAATCTTATGAAGGGTAACGAAGCTCTCGCTGAGGCTGCTATCAGAGCAGGCTGTAAGTGCTTCTTCGGATACCCCATCACTCCTCAGACAGAACTTGCTGCTTACATGGCTAAGCGTATGCATAAGGCAGGCGGCGTATTCCTTCAGGCTGAGTCTGAGATCGCTGCTATCAATATGGTTCTCGGCGCTGCTTCAACAGGCGTAAGAGCTATGACTTCATCTTCATCACCCGGAATCTCTCTCAAGAGCGAAGGTGTATCATATATCGCAGGTTCAGACCTCCCTGCTGTTATCATCAACGTTGAAAGAGGCGGCCCGGGTCTCGGCGGTATCCAGCCATCACAGGCTGACTACTGGCAGGCTACAAAGGCTCTCGGTCACGGCGATTTCCAGCTTCTGGTTTATGCTCCTGCTTCCGTTCAGGAAATGGTTGACTACGTTGTAAAGGCTTTCGACCGTGCTGACAAGTACCGTATGCCTGCAATGATCCTCGCTGACGGTCTTCTCGGTCAGATGATGGAGCCTGTTACTTTCCCTGAGATCAACCCCGATGCTTACGATAAGAGCGGCTGGGCTGCAAACGGCCACAAGAACAAGAGAGAGCACCACATCATCAACTCACTCTACCTCAAGCCGGATGAGCTCGAAAAGTCCATCGTTGACAGATTCAAGAAGTACGACATCATCAAGGAGACCGAGACAGAGGCTGAGCTTTACCTCACTGAGGACTGCGATATCCTTCTCTGTGCATTCGGCGCTACTGCAAGAGTCGTAAAGTCTGCTGTAAACTCTGCAAGAGAACTGGGCATCAAGGCAGGTCTCTTCAGACCTAAGACCCTCTGGCCTTTCCCTGTTAAGGAGATCAATGAGGCTGCTAAGAACGCTAAGTGCCTCCTCAGCGTAGAAATGTCTATGGGACAGATGGTAGACGATATCAAGCTGGCTATCAACTGCTCTAAGCCCGTTCACTTCTACGGAAGAACAGGCGGCGTTATCCCAACACCTGTTGAGGTGCTTGAGGAGATCAAAAAACTCGGAGGTGCTAAGTAATGGCTGTTGTATTTGAAAGACCAAAGTCGCTTATCGACGTTCCTACTCATTACTGCCCTGGATGTACTCACGGTATCGTTCACAGAATCCTCTGCGAAGTTATCGATGAAATGGGTATCGAGGGCGATACAGTCGGTGTATGTCCTGTTGGATGCTCCGTTATGGCATACGATTACTTCAACTGTGATATGATCGAGGCTGCTCACGGACGTGCTCCTGCTGTTGCTACAGGCGTTAAGCGTACAAATCCCGATAAATTCGTATTCACATACCAGGGCGACGGTGACCTTGCTGCTATCGGTACTGCCGAGACAGTTCACGTTGCTACAAGAGGCGAGAATATAGTTGTTATCTTCATCAACAATACCATCTACGGTATGACAGGCGGACAGATGGCTCCTACAACTCTCCCCGGCCAGGTAACCCAGACTACTCCTTTCGGAAGAAGCCCTGAGCTTGCAGGCTACCCTGTAAAGGTATGCGAGATGCTCTCACAGCTCACAGGTACAGCTCTTGCTCAGCGTGTTGCTGTTGACAGCGTTCCTCATATCCGTGAGGCTAAGAAGGCTATCAGAAAGGCTTTCGAGAACCAGAAGGCAGGCAGAGGCTTCTCTATCGTTGAGGTCCTCTCAACTTGTCCTACAAACTGGGGACTTACTCCTCTTGACGCTATCAAGAGACTCCAGGACGAAATGATCCCTTACTATCCTCTCGGCGTTTACAAGGACGTAGAGGAAGGCGTATTCCCTAAGACAGAAGGAGGCGAGGAATAATGGCAACAACTGAAATTCTTCTCGCAGGCTTCGGCGGTCAGGGTATCCTCTTTGCAGGAAAGATCCTTGCTTACTGCGGACTTATGGATAACAAGGAGCTCTCATGGCTCCCGTCATACGGCCCTGAGATGAGAGGCGGTACCTGTAACTGTTCAGTATGTATTTCCGATGAGCCTATCGGTTCACCACTGGTACTTACTCCCGATCTTCTTATCGTTATGAACCAGCCTTCATTCGATAAGTTCGTCAAGGATGTAAAGCCCGGCGGAAAGGTATTCTTCGACAGCACACTCATCGAGCCTGATACAGACAGAACTGATATCGAGCTTCACGGTATCCCATCACAGCAGATGGCTGATGACAACGCTCTCAAGGGCGGTTCAAACATCATCCTCCTGGGCAAGCTTCTCAAGGAGACAAATATCTGCTCACTTGATACGATGAAGAAGGCTATCGAAAAGGTAGTACCACCTAAGAAGGCCGCACTCATTCCTAACAACTACAAGGCTATCGAACTGGGTATGAATGCCTAAAATTGAATGATATATGTAGGGGCCGCCTTTGGCGGTCCTTTGCATTGTCCGGGGTCACATGGGACGTCGGGGACGCCGTCCCCTACAGATTGGTTTCTGATGTTGATTGTGTAGGGGCGCTTTCCGAGCGCCCTTTTCATTTAGCCTTAATAATTTCGGGCGATTATTGAAGATTTCAAGGGCGAGCGGAACTCGCCCCTACGGTGACGGTCAAGCTTAAATGGCGCACACTGTGCGCCCCTGCATAATTTCATTTTCGGTTTGTTATGTCGGTTTTCGGGCGGATGATATCCGCCCATACATATATTGTATCATGCCAAACAATGGAACGCCGAGGGCGGCGTTCCCTACAAATTTGATTGTGTAGGGGCCGCCTTTGGCGGTCCTTGCCGCTGAGCAAGCGGCGGCGCAATCACGATTCGCTTGCTGCGCTCGCTTACTTTTGTAAGAACGATAAGTTTCAGGTCGCTCGTCGGCTTGCATAATTGAATGACAAATGTAGGGACGGCCATTGGCCGTCCCTACAAATATATTATAACAGTAAAAAAAGACGGTTCCGAAGAACCGTCTTTCTTTTATCATAGCCGTGCTTTCCACAGCCTTACTTCAGTGCCTTTTCAAGCCATACGCCAGCAATATCCAGTGCCTCATAAAGGCCGCACTCACGCTCTGCGTTTTTCTCGCAGGCCTGGAGAGGATTGAGGCTGGGGTCTGTGTTCATGAGTACCACTCTTACTTTCTCTGCGTAGTCCTCATCGTCAACTTTCTTTGTTTTGAGTATCTGAACCATTGTTACGTATGGGTCAGACATATAGCCGTAGTATATTATATTTCCGCACCTTACCAGCGGATATCCCTTGTAGGTCTTGAATTTCTCTAACATCTTTTACCTCCTAAACGTGGGAAGTCATCGCCATGTGGTCACATAGTCCTCCCCTGTATCAAGTCTCTTTACGTTGTCCATGAGAGTTGTCACATATGACTTTGAGCAGTAGTACTTCGGCTCGCCGTTTACTACTATGAGGGCTCTCATAAGGGAATCTTCGTAGAACTGATATGTGTATTTCTTATTGTCGTAAGCGTCAGTGAAGCTGACTTCAGCCATAGGCTCGCCCTCGGGCACTTTAACTTCGTCAAGCACCAGTTCTTCTGCATTTGCGCTTATCAGGAAGGAATAGAACTTTCTGTAACGCTCAGAGTCGAAATCTTCACCATTCTTCTTTACTGCGAAGTCCTCAGCACTTGAGTCCTTCAGTTCCTTATTCTTATCAAGGGGTTCGATCTTGAATTCAGCCGAACCGCCGTCGCTGCATTTTACATTGAGGTCTCTTACATTCCATACAAAAGAAGCGATCATGATCCTTGAAGCGATATCATCGGGCATTACAGTGAGCCACTGTGCGTTGCTTTCTGAGAGGATATATATTACCTTGCCGTTCTCCATCATAGCATAGCAGCACTTTTCGCCGTTCTCGTCATTGAAGAATTCGCTGAGGAGAAGCACATAGCTCTTGCCGTTGTCGCACTTCATAGTGACCCTGCAAAACGGCTCGCTGAGACCTGCGCCTGCTATATCGGATTCCTTGCAGTTAACTGCGTAGATATCCTTTGAATAAAGACCGAACATACCCGAAATCACACTTGTTGACTTGTCGCCTGCGAGGAAAGTCTCAACAGGTGAAGTCATCTTGTGTGTTGAGGATGTACCGCCTGAGTAAGCATCCTCGCTGTTCTTGTCGTATTCGAGAACGATGTCATAGTCGATATCGTCACGCTCGATGGTGAGCTTATCAATACGTGGCATTTCATCATCAGCAGGCTTTTCGAGAACAGTGCTCTCAATGAAATCCTTGAGGGGCTTCATATAATTCGCAAGGAGCGAAGTATCAGCGGTATAGACCGTATCATTGCCCTCTGCTCTTACATAATAGCCTGAGCCTGTAGGAGCCTGATCGCCAACGTAGAATTTTCTCACATTGCCTGATTCATACTTGTACTCGATCTCAGCCTGCGGCTTATCGAGACCGAATTTAGCGAAGTCAGTGCAGTTTTCCTCGATGAGAGCCGAGGATTCCAGTCCGTTTCCGTTGTTGACGAGAGTTCCGACCATAGCGGTATTTATGGTTATACCGTCGCAGCCCTCGAGAGTATAGGTAGCGGATGAGCCTGCTTCACTGTCTGCCGGTTTGTCCATTTTTATTTTCAGCTCGCCCTCGGCATTCTTTACTGTGGCAGTCTTAACTGTACCAAGTTCAGCGCCTTCTTCGTAGCTGTCAGCTACTATCCTTATGCCTGCGCCCTCATTTGATGTGGGGTAGGACAGATCGGATGAAGAAGATGAATTATCATCATCTGCCGGCTCGGTGAGCTTCAGAAAGGCGAAGCCTCCGCCCAGTACGGCGAGAACCGCACTGAGACAGATCATACCCTTCACCTGTTTTTTCATTTTACCTTTCTTTTTTGGCTGTTCTTTCTCACTCATTTATTCTTTCTCCTTAACAGTACAATGATGCCTGCTATTGCAACGAGTGCAGGGATCACCCACTGAACGATTATCCTGATAACCTTAGCCTGAGTCTGAGTTGTGGCTATATAGGACTGCTGGAGTGACTTCTCCGGGATAACTGCTGCTGCCTCTTTGCCTGTCATATTATTGATAAGGCCGAGGAGTGCATTTGCATTGTTGTAAGTGTTTGTCTGTGTGAGGAATTCGCTGTCTGCCATAAGAGCACTTCCCATTACAAGTACGCTGCTCCTGTATACATCGTACTGCTCAGCGTGTTCCTTGGTTGACATAGCGACAACTGTATGTTTTCCTCTGTTCTTGTCATCGACTTTCTGTGTCATCATATCGCTGATGAATGAATTGTCGTATGAGCTGAGGATGGGCTTTACAAGGTTCTCGTTGTTCTTGGAGAGAATAGTGATCTCTCTTGAAACAGGAGCGATTATCGGGAGAGTCTGGCTCGGGAGAGTTCCCACAGCCTCGGCATCGTCGATATTGAGCATGATATAAGCTGTATTGCCGATAGCGTTCTTATCATCGATGATGTACTTGTTCTCTACCTGTAAATTCCAGTCAGCGAGGAATGCGTCGATGTTTGTGAGATTGGTTGTGTTGACACTTGGCATATAGATGAGGTTCTTGCCGTACTTTCCGTCGTTGTAGAGGAAATCGCTGAGCTTTTCAACAAGGTTCTCAGTGAAGTCAACTGACGGTGCGGGAAGCACGATAAGATCGTAATCTTCAGCCTTGAGCTCGTCTGTTGTGATGTCGATATCTGTGCAGTCATAGCCGTTCTTCTCAAGGAGTGAAGTCTTGAATGAATCAACTGTTGTGCCGTATTCGTTCTGATTGTACACAGGCTGGCCGTTCATTGTAGCAATGAAACCTGCCTTGATGGAGCTGCCTGATGTTACGTTTCTGATAGCGGAAGTTATAAGGCTCTCACCTGCGAACACGAAGTTAGGAGTTCCTGACTGAAGGCTTGCCTGATCAGCCTGGATCATGTTCATAACGTCTGCCTGCGGGATGACCTTTACCTTTTCGTTTGAGTAAACGATGATGCTTCCGTCCTCGATATCGCCGTTGTAGTACTGCTTGTACTTTGTAACTACATCGGGATCCTTGTCGAGGTTCACATATTTGACCTTTACGCTGCCCTTGCCCTGCTCTGCGTACATTGAGTACTTTTCGAGCAGATTAGGGATCATATCGTACGGCACATCTGCGTTGATGCCGTACTGAGCGTAGTAGTTGTGGTAGTAAGTAGCCATGTTAGCGAAGAGCTCCTTCTCCATGGCCACTGTCACTTCAACATCGCTGTTGATGTTCTTGAGCACTTCGATGGATTCATCGCTGAGCTCATATCTCTTGTCGGGGGTGAAGTCCACCTTAATAGGGTAGCGCTTTGCAAGCATAGAAGCCATAAGGTTTACTATAACAACTATTGCAAGCACAAGAGCAACTATAACAGCGGACATTGAGCCGTACTTGAATTTCTTTGCTCCGCCTTTTACCTTGGGAGCAGCAGCCTTTACTGCCTTTTCAGCGGCTTCAGCTGCTTCTTCTTTAGCGTCTGAGACTACTTCAGCGGCAGTTTCAGCAGCTTCTTTTACAGTCTCTTCTGCGGCAGTCTTTGCCTTATTCAGATCTTTTTTACTCATTTGTATCCGAACCTTCCTTTCTTATTAGCTCCAGCGTCTCTTCTCTAAAACTCTTACAGTCAAGAAGTTGAAGAGGAAAGCCACACTGATGAAAAAGATTATGCTCGGAAGGCTGAATACACCGTTGGTGAATTCATTATACCTTGAATAGAAAGCAATGCTTGAAACGACCTTGAATATGATCTTCTGGAACTTGTTGCCGTTCTCGAAATCAGATACCAGCATTTCAGAGAGGTAGATGACAAAGAGCACTACCATGCTGACGATTGCAGCTGTGATCTGGTTCTCGGTAAGGGATGAGATGAAAAGTCCCACAGCTATAAATGCTGCACCGAGGAAGAGCATTGCGAAATAGTTGCCGAAGAGAGTCTGCCATACCACATCGCCAAGAGCGGCAAGAATTATGGCGTAGATGAATACTATGCTCTCTGCGATGATGAAAAGTGTGAGAGCAGCAAAGTATTTGCCGAGAACGATCTCCCATAAGCCGACAGGAGCAGTAAGAAGTCCCTGATCGGTCTTGTTCTTCTTCTCCTCAGAGAGAAGCTTCATGGTGAGTATCGGTATAAGGAACATTATAATGTAGAACATGGAGCTGAACATAGGCGAAACATCTGTTATGCCTGCTGCAAGAACTCCGTTATAGAAGAATAATCCTGAAATAAAGTAGAATACTACCAGGAATACATAAGCGACTCCTGATGTAAAGAATGCGCCCATTTCACGTCTGTAGATAGCACCCATTACTCCTCACCTCCGTTATTATCGCTGTCATCTGCGGCAGCTTCATCTTCGGGTAATGCTTCCTCTGCGGGCTCTTCCTTTTCGGAAGCGATGAGCTCGCCGTCCTTTACCTTGATATCAAGCTTCGGTGCGGACTGCTCGGTAACGACAGGAACGCCGTCGCCCATAGTGATCTTGAGGAAGATATCCTCCAGAGTGAGGTCTGAAAGCTGGAGCATAAGGATATTCCAGTCCTTTTCATTGCAGAGCTTGTTGAGACTGCGGCGGATATCGGTCTTGCCGTCTGTCTCCACATCGTAATCGTAGATGCCTCTTTCACGCTCCATATCTGCTCTGACGTACTTGACGCCCGTGAGATTTCTGAGAGCGGCGGTGATAGCCTTCTTATCCTCGGCTGTATGTGTAGGACCTTCGATACGGAGGGTCATCTTGTGCTCGTTGGTGATATTCTTTGCTATCTCATCAGCTGTACCGTCAGCAGCTACCTGTCCCTTGTTGATGATGATGATCCTGTCGCATACAGCCTGGATCTCGGGAAGGATGTGAGATGAAAGGATAACTGTGTGTCTCTTGCCCAGCTTCTTGATAAGGGAGCGTATCTCGATTATCTGATTCGGGTCGAGGCCAACTGTAGGCTCATCCAGGATGAGTACAGGCGGATTGTTGATAAGTGCCTGTGCAAGGCCTACTCTCTGTCTGTAACCTTTTGAGAGGTTCTTGATGATGCGTCCTCTTACGTCGCTTATCTTGCAGAGGTCGCAGACATCGGTAAGATGTGCCTTTCTCGGCAGTTTGCACTTTTTCAGGTCATACATGAAGTTGAGGTAGCCGTCTACCGTCATATCCACGTAAAGGGGCGGTATCTCGGGGAGATAGCCTATATTTGCCTTAGCTGTCTTTGGGTCTTCGAGAATGTCTACACCATCTATCAGCACCTGACCTGATGTTGACGAGATATAGCCTGTGAGCATATTCATTGTGGTGGATTTGCCTGCACCGTTAGGTCCGAGGAAACCCAGTATCTCACCTTTCTCGACCCTGAAGCTGATGTCGTTTACGGCCAGCTTTTCGCCGTATTTCTTGGTAAGATTTCTTACCTCTATCATTGGTTTATTCCTCCTTATATGAAAACTTCATTGTTTCCACAGAGTATTTACCGTGCAATGGGCACGGTCTCAGATAATAAAATAGTAATACTTTAATGTGACAGTGCCGTGAAAGCACTTTGAATACTGTATGTCATTATTTTTACAGCGCATTTACCGCCGCATTCACATCGCTGCTTATCTGGTCCCTGAGTTCATCCACCGAAGCGAATCTCTTTTCCGCACGGATGAAATCCAGCAGCACTACCTGAAGCGCCCTTCCGTAAAGGTCGCCGGAAAAGCCGTGGATATAAGTCTCCGCCAGCGGTGCGCCGCCGTATTCAACTGTAGGCTTTACGCCTATATTCGTCATCGACGGGTACCATTTACCGTCAGCAAGTGTACGTGAAGCGTATACGCCGAATTTCGGCACAAGCTGTCCGCTTTCAAAGACCTGATTAGCTGTGGGGAAGCCCAGTGTACGTCCCAGCTGAGCGCCGTGACTGACTTCCTTCATTATCATGTAGGGCTTGCCGAGGAAGAGATTAGCCCTTCTCAGCTCGCCTGCCGAGAGAAATCTGCGTATCTCCGTGGATGATACTCTCTCTCCGCCAAGGCATACATCCTCAACGGTCTGCACCGTGAATCCGTACTTTCTGCCGAATCCCGCAAGGTCATCGGTACCGCATGAAGCGCCAGTGCCGAAACGGAAGTCCTTACCGCAGACCACATGAGCGGCATTCATCTCGCCGCAGAGTATCTCTTTCGCAAAGGTCTCGCCGTCCATGCCGCATATATCTTCAAAATCATGGGAATATATCTCCTCTATGAGGCATATCTCCCTGATGATATATTCTTTCTCAGCCTTGCCGTAAATGAATTTAGCGCCTTTTCCTGCCGAACTTTCGGGAGAAAAGGTGAATGCACAGGGCTGTAGTCCGTTCTGTTTCTGAGCCAGTGCTTCTTTCAGCACCGCACGATGCCCCAGATGAACACCGTCAAAGAGTCCGAGAGCGGCTGATGTTCTTACTTTTTTCATTGGCTCACCCCAGATTCTTTCCCACACGGAGAATACCGTTTTCACGGTCGGTCAGGGCTGTACCGATGAAGCCGCCGTCGCTGCCGTATACCGCATAGCAGTCCGCATCCTCACGGATGTTCATGATCCTTTCGAGGTCCAGCTTTACGCCGTTGCGGTACATCCTTGTCTGAGCCTCGCCCAGACGCAGTTTCGGAAGAGTATCGAATACACGCTCGATGGGGAGTATCAGCTCCCCGACTCTGCCCTCATCTGCCGCCTTCTGTATCTCATCGAAGGTATGGCATTCGCTGAGAGCGAAGCCGCAGGCGCTGTTCCTGACGAGCCCTGTCATAATTCCGCCAACGCCCAGTTTTTCGCCGATATCGTTGATAACTGTACGGACGTATGTACCCTGACTGCATTCTATCTCCAGTACGCCCTCACGGGTCACGGGATCATAGCTCAGCATATTCAGAGTGTGAATCTCAGTCTCACGGGGCTGACGTTCAACCTCTATGCCTTTTCTTGCAAGGTCATAAAGGCGCTGACCGTTCACCTGTACAGCGGAGTACATAGGCGGTATCTGCATTATCTTTCCCCTGAACTGAGGAAGCACAGCTTCGATCTCGTCAGGGCTCACAGCTTTGTCAGATACCTTTTCCGCATTTCCCCACACATCCTGTGTGTCGGAGGTGAAGCCAAGCCTGAAATCCGCCGTATAGCTTTTCAGAGTAACGGGCATGATATCCACTGCTTTAGTGGCGTTTCCCACGAACACGGGGAGGACTCCCGTAGCCATAGGGTCGAGAGTGCCGCCATGTCCGAGTCTTTTCATTTTGAGTATGCCTCTCAGCTTTGCCACCACATCGAATGATGTAAAGTCCTGAGGCTTGTTTACGCAGAGTATGCCGTTCATTAAGCAAGCGCCCTTTCAACTGTTTCTATAAGCAGCTTCTTGGCATCTTCGAGACTGCATTCAACTGTGCAGCCCGCAGCCTTTGCATGGCCGCCGCCTCCAAGATTCTGGCATATTTCGGAAACATTGACATCGTAAGCCGAGCGGAAAGAGCACTTGAATACTCCGTCCTCACGCTCACGCATGAGTATACCCACTTCGGTATCTTCGAGCTGTATGGTAAGGGGAGCGAAGCCTTCCAGCTCCTCCATTGAAACTCCCATTTCCTTCATCATAGCCTGAGTAACGGCAACGATGACCAGCTTTCCGTCCAGTTTCTCCTCCATGAGGTCGCTTATCCTGCTTTCCAGCATAAGTCTGCCTCTGGATTTGACATCGAACATATACCTGTTTATCCTTGAAAAATTGATGTCATAGCTTCTCATCATTTCCGCAGCTATCTCATGGGCACGGGGTGTGGTGCAGTCGTACTTGAAGCAGCCCGAATCGGTAGCTATGCCCGTATAGAGGCACATAGCGCAGTGCTTGGTCATACGGATGCCCATGAATTTCGCAAGATCGTAGATGATCTCGCAGGCGGCTGTGGCATCGCCGTGGAGAAGGGTCTTCTCCGCATAGTTCTTATTAGAGATATGATGATCTATACAGAGCTGTACCTTATCGCCGTATATCTTCTCATAATCACCCATGAGCTTTACATCGGCTATATCAACTGCGATAATGGTCTTAGGCTCGAAATCTTCACCTGCGCCCGCACTGGTCATGAAAGCATACCGCTTAGGAAATTCATCGCTGCATACAACACGGCTGCGGATGCCTATCTGTGCAAGTATATCCTTCAGACCGAAGCCTGCACCGATGCAGTCTCCGTCGGGATTGCGGTGTGTGATAATAACTGCGTCCTCGCAGTTCCTGAGGAAAGTTTCAGCCTCACTGAAGCCTATATACATATTGTTCCTCCCTTAAAGCAGATCGTTCAGCTTTTTGCTGATCTCCGCACTTCTCTCAATAGAATTGTCAGCTACGAATGTCAGATCGGGAGCTTTGCGCATTTTGAGCCTGTGGAAAAGCTCACGCTTGATAAAGCCCTCGGCGCTTTTAAGTCCCTTTACGGACTCTATCGCCTTCTCCATGCCCTGAAAGCTGGAGACATATATTTTACAGTTAGACATATCGCCCGAAAGCTCTGTTCTGACGATAGTGAGCATCTTGTCTATCCTCGGATCTTTCAATTCTCTCAGGATAGCTGTCATTTCTCGTTTTATATCCTCAGCCATGCGGCTGTTCTTGAAATTAGGCATAATATCCTTTCTCTGACAAGGGTCAGATATTCACTGTAAAGCTTCCGCCCTTATTTTCGGTATGATTATCAGCGGAAGCGCTCTCATTGACTTCTGTTTGTTTCTCCTCATCGCTGTGAGACTCGCCTTCCCCCTCGGCTTCAATAGTCTCCTCAAAAAATCCTTCACCGAAGATCTTGTCTGAAAATGCTTCTTCTTCGGCAGTAAGGCTGTAGTTGGGGATATCGTCGTCCCCTTCCTCGCCGTAGTAGATATCGGCATAGTTGCCGTATTCGGGTTCGAGCTCCACATCACGTACTGGGCGCTCGATGCCCATAAGATCATCCTGTATGTCCTCAGGGTCGTCGATAGGACTGCATTTGCCCAGAAGGATATTCTTCACAGACTGGAAGAAATAGATATCTATCGGGCCGAAATCCTCCCACGCCAGAGCTTCATTACAGTATTGCAGCATATCAGCGTTGCTCATTCTGCTGTTTTCCACTTTGATCCCCCCATATACTTATAGGTCAGCGGTCACGGTGCGGGCAACTCCCGCACTGAATGACCGGGATTATACTTATCAGTCTTCACGATACTCCTCGACGATGTAAGTCTCGAAGATATCGCCTTCCTTGACATCGCTGAACTTTTCGAGGCTGATACCGCACTCGTAGCCTTCAGCAACTTCCTTTGCGTCTTCCTTGAAACGCTTGAGGCCTGCGATCTTGTCGTCAGCGATGATGATACCGTCACGGACAACACGAACCTGTGAACCTCTTGTTACCTTGCCGTTGAGAACGTAGCTTCCTGCTACCATACCAACGTTGGATATCTTGTATACCTGACGAACTTCAACACGGCCCTGCTCAACATCTCTGAACTTAGGAGCGAGCATACCCTTCATAGCGGTGCCTATCTCCTCGATAGCATCGTAGATGATACGGTAGAGGCGGATATCAACGCCGTCACGTGCAGCATTTTCAGCAGCAACGGGATCGGGTCTTACGTTGAAGCCGACGATGATAGCGTTTGAAGCATTAGCGAGCATAACGTCGCTTTCCTTTACAGCACCGACAGCGCCGTGGATAACTCTTACTCTTACCTCATTGTTTGAGAGTTTTTCGAGGGACTGCTTTACAGCCTCGACTGAACCCTGAACGTCAGCCTTGACGATGATAGGAAGCTCCTTGATCTCGCCCTCAGCGATCTGGCTGAACAGGTTGTCGAGAGTAACCTTGCGGTAAGCGTTGAACTGTTCCTGCTTCTGCTCGTGCTTTCTCTGGTCAACGAGTTCACGGGCAAGTCTCTCGTCTTCAACAGCGTTGAATGTATCGCCTGCGCTTGGAACTTCGGCAAGACCTGTGATCTCAACAGGAACGGAAGGACCTGCGCTCTTTACAGTTCTACCCTTGTCGTTGGTCATAACTCTTACACGGCCTACAGCTGTTCCTGCGATGATAACATCGCCCTGATGGAGAGTACCGTTCTGAACAAGGAGAGTAGCGATAGGACCTCTGCCCTTGTCAAGTCTTGCTTCGATAACAGTACCCTTTGCAAGTCTGTCAGGATTAGCCTTGAGTTCCTTTACCTCAGCAACGAGGAGAACGTTCTCGAGAAGTTCGTCGATACCGTCGCCTGTCTTGGCTGATACAGGAACGCAGATAACGTCGCCGCCCCATTCTTCGCAAACGAGGTCATACTTTGTGAGTTCTTCCTTGATACGGTCAGGGTCTGCGCCTTCCTTATCCATCTTGTTGATGGCAACGATAATGGAAACGCCTGCTGCCTTAGCGTGGTTGATGGACTCAACTGTCTGAGGCATGATACCGTCGTCAGCGGCAACAACGAGGATAGCGATATCAGTGATATTTGCACCTCTTGCACGCATTGAAGTGAAAGCTTCGTGTCCGGGAGTATCGAGGAATGTGATATCCTGGCCGTTGATATTTACCTGATAAGCACCGATGTGCTGAGTGATACCGCCTGCTTCGCCTGCGGCAACATGAGCGTTTCTGATGCGGTCAAGGATAGAAGTCTTACCGTGGTCAACGTGTCCCATAACAACAACTACAGGGCAGCGTGGTTCGAGGTTTGTATCGTCATCGTCTGTATCGTCGATAAGACGCTCCTCAATAGTAACGATAACTTCCTTTTCTACCTTAGCGCCCAGTTCCTCTGCAACGAGAGAAGCTGTATCGAAGTCTATCTCCTGGTTGATGGAAGCCATAACGCCGAGACCCATCAGCTTCTTGATAACATCGGTAGCTGTATGCTTCAGACGTGTAGCAAGCTCGCCTACAGTGATAGTATCAGGGATGAGCACCTTGAGCTGCTGCTTTCTTGCACGTTCAAGCTCGAGTCTCTTCAGCTTCTCAGCCTCGCTCTCCTTCTTTGAGAACTGCTGACGGTTTCTCTGAGCGGACTTCTGGTTTATCTTCTGCTTCTTTGAAGAATAGTTGTCATTCTTGTGCTTGTTTGAAGCAGCCATCTGGTCGTATCTTTCGTTGTACTTGTCGAGGTCAACGTAGCTTCCTCTTGTATCAACGGTGCGGCGCTGGGTTGAAGTCTGGGCAGTCTCGGAGCTGAATGAAGCGTTGAACTTGGTTCTCTCGCCTCTGTCCTGAGCCTTTGCTGGTTCAGTCTTCTTCTTATCCTTTTTCTTGTCATGCTTCTTTGACTGGTCGGCAGTCTTAGCAGCATCGTTCTGCTTTGCAGGTTCAGCCTTCGGAGCTTCTGCCTGTTTTGCAGTTTCTTCCTTTTTGGGTTCAGCCTTTGGAGCTTCTGTCTGCTTCACAGGCTCTTCCTTCTTAGGCTCAGCCTTTGGAGCTTCTGCCTGCTTTACAGGCTCTTCCTTCTTAGGCTCGGCCTTTGGAGCTTCTTCCTTCTTCACAGGCTCCTCCTTCTTTGCTTCAGTCTTAGCGGGAGCTGCCGGCTTTTCTGCTTTCTTTGCAGGAGCAGCAGCCTTCTTCTTTGGCTCAGCCTTCGGAGCTTCAGCTTTTTTCGGTTCGGGCTTTGGTTCGTCTTTGGAAGCGAAGTACTCATCGAGAGTCTTTACTTCATTCGCCTTGGTGTAGTATTCAAGGACGAAATCCATTTCATCCTCGGTAAGGGCAGAACCTGCCTTTTTCTTATTATCGCCCTTCTTAGCGAAAAGGTCGATAATCTCCTGAGATGGGATATTCAGATCCTTAGCTGCGTCGCTTAATTTTATCTTTTTTGCCATAGGCTTTGATTACCTCCATTGTTTAGCCGCATTTTTCATCGGCTGATAATATTCAATTGTACTTTATATCTCAACGCATAATGCAGTTACGATAAAATGATTTTCCGGAAACCCTCTGCGAAGCCTTTGTCAGTGACCGCAATAATGGCTGTTTCCTTTCCGCAGAGCCTTCCGAGATCGGTTTTTGCAAGGGCTGTGCCGTACACGGGTACGCTGTACTTTTCCCCGATGAACTCAGCCTCCTTGACAGTTTTTGCCGAAGCGTCACAGGCAGTAAGTATGCAGGCAGCCTTTCCGTCCTTCACAGACTCACAGGCGCTGTCGAAGCCTTTTACGGCTTTGCCTGCCCTGAGGCAGATGCCCAGCAGGTCAGATGTTTTCTTCTTCTGATCCGAGTTCATTCATCATCACCTCATAAACGCTTTCCTCGATCTTGCATGAGAATGATTTTTCGAGCCTTCTTGCTTTTCTCGCCTTGCTGAGACAATCCGTACTGCGGCAGATATAAGCGCCTCTTCCGGGAGCTTTGCCTTTGAAGTCAAGGCTTATCTCGCCCTCCGGAGACTTTACAACACGGATAAGCTCCATTTTCGGCTTCATCTCATTGCAGCCGAGGCACATTCTCATAGGTATCTTTTTCGGCTTCATAATTATTCCTCAGTCTCTGCTGCGGGAGCTTCCTCCTCAGCAGCAGGAGCTGTCTCTGCTGTTTCAGTCTCAGCTGTATCAGCGGCTGTATCCTCAGCAGCGGCAGTATCAGCGGTCTCCTCAGCAGCTTCCTCTTCGCCCTCAGCCTTTTCCTTTACGGGAACAACGAAGTCAGGGCTCATTTCGGGAGCTTCCTCGTTTGTGACGCTGTCGAAGCGTGGCTTGATATCGATCTTGAAGCCTGTCAGCTTAGCGGCAAGCTTAGCATTCTGGCCCTTGTTGCCGATAGCAAGTGAGAGCTGATTGTTAGGCACGATAACTGTGCAGGTATTTTCCTCTTCGGAAGTAACGATGGTCTTCAGCACCTCAGCAGGAGCAAGTGCTCTTGCGATGAATTCCTCAGTCTTCTCGCTCCATGGGATGATATCGATCTTTTCACCGTTGAGCTCGTTTACGATAGCAGTGATACGTGAACGCTTTGCACCGATACAAGCGCCTACAGCGTCAACGTTGGGATCCTTTGACCATACGGCTATCTTTGTTCTTGAGCCTGCCTCACGGGAGATGGACTTCACTTCAACAGTGCCGTCGTAGATCTCGGGAACTTCCAGCTCGAAGAGTCTCTTTACCAGATCCTTGTGGGTACGTGAGATCTTTACAACGGGCTTCTTGTTCTTGCCGATGATGCCTGTGATGTAGACCTTGACGGACTGGCCTTCTTCCAGAGTTTCGCCGGGGATCTGCTCATTGCGGAAGAGGTAGAGTTCAGTGCCCTCGTATACCACAGTAACAGTGCCTCTGCCGGGCTCTACCTGTGATACCTTAGCTGTGATACATTCGTGCTCCTTCTGCTCGAACTTGCCCAGCATCTGCTCACGGTTGATCTCTCTCAAGTCGCCCTTGATGGACTGCTTAGCTGAGAGGGCAGCCATTCTGCCAAGCTTGGAGATATCGATCTCCTTCAGTATAGTGCCGCCAACGATGGCATTGGGATCAATGGTCCTTGCAACGTCGATATTGACCTCGTTCTCATCGATAGGATAATCATCGATGATATCCTGAACTATGAACATTTCAAATTTCTTGGTCTTGGGGTCGATCTCAACTCTTATCCTGTCCTCGCTGTGGGGGTAGGCTCTTTTAGCGGCTTTCAGCATAGCTGACTTTACCTTTTCGATGAGGAGATCGGTCTCGACGCTGTTTTCCTCTCCGAGAGATTCCAGTGCCTTGAAGAAGGCGTTATTCTTGCTCATTGTTGTTAATTCCTCCAGTACAGATTTATTGTAGTTATTTAAGATACTCGGCGCTGTATCAGAAATCAAGCCAAAGCTTTACAACGGATACATCAGCCAGCGGTATTGTCTTTTCGGTGCCGTCCTCTTTGATGACGGTGATGCCGTCCTTGTCTGCGCCGACCAGTTCAGCCCTTATCTCCTTTTCGCCGTCAACAGCTCTGAAGAATTTAAGAGTTACCGTATCGCCCTTGCAGACCTCGAAGTGTTCCTCCTTGACAAGTTCTCTTTCGAGACCTGCCGAGCCGACTTCCAGCATATACTGCTGAGGGACGGGGTCGGCCTCGTCAAGGATATCGTTTATGGGAGCAGTTGCTCTTTCGCAGTCGTCGATACTGATACCCTCGTCCTGATCGATAAAGATCCTCAGGTACCACATGGCGCCTTCCTTTACATAGCACACATCCCACAGGTAATACCCCAGTTCATCGGTAATAGGCTTGATAAGGTCATAGACCTTCTGCTCTGTTCCGCCGAACTTTTTGAATTTCATATCCACATCTCCTTTCAAAACGAAAGACCCGAATTTATCGGGTCTTTTACTTTAACTATCATCATGTAATATTATACCACGCTTTTTCGGAAAAATCAAGTGTTTTCGGAAAAATTTTCATACAAAAAGGGCATTATTTCTCATTGGATTTTTTATGGTGTCATATTTGACGTTTTTTTGCAGAGAGGGACGGACGCACATGGCGTTTCATGAGCTGCATGGGAGTATTAATTTTTTATTATTCAACTTTTTTATAATGTCGGCTGCCATGGCGTTTCCCCCTCAGCTTGACACAAAACAGATTTTCCGATATAATAAATAACGTTACTATAAAAGCATACAGGAGAAAAAAATGAATTACAAAAAAACAATCACCCTCTTACTTTCAGCAATGACACTCACTGTCAGCACTCCCCCTCTTGCCGCAAATGCCGCAGATGGTATAATCTACGATCAGCATGACGCAAAATGGAGCGAGGTCAAGTTCGACAAATACTCAACTACAGCAAGCACTATGGAGCTTTCAGGCTGCGGTATATTCTCATTCTGCAACGCCATATACGCTCTCAACGGCACTATCGCCGACGCTTACGAAGTCGCAGACTGGGCTGTGAATATAGGAGGATACAGACCCGGCGCCGGCGGCACTTACCGTTACCCATTCTATCAGCAGGTGGAGGAAGCTTTCGGCGAGCGCTACGGATTCCGTTTGGATGGCTACTACACCGGCGCAGTTACCGATGAAGTGCTTATTGATCACCTCAAAAACGGCGGTGTGGCTGTAGTCAATGTCCCGTGGCACTTCATGACTATCACAGGCTACAACGAAGAAAACGAGACTTACCATGTGCTTGAATGCGCTGTGGATATGCCAAAGCGAGGCCTTGAAGCTGACAGCTGGGCAACTGCCGAAACCATGAGTACAGGCAGGACCGAAGTAGGCTGGTATGTGCTTCTAAGCGATACCGGCACAAGTGACCGCACCATCCCCGCAAGCCTTGACCTTAACTGCGACGGAATGGTCAACTCAATAGACGCTTCGCTCATAACAGCAAGATACAGCGAGATACTCAATGATACTCCTCTCTCCGATTACGGCATGACCGACGATATCAGAAACACCATCGACACCTGTGCCGACATCGACCACAACGGCGCTGTCACTCAGCGTGACGCCGACATTCTTCTCAGATGGATAAACGAGATGAACGCCGCAGGAGACGTAAACTGCGACAGCATTATAGACGGCCGTGACGCTACTGCCATACTGACCTATTATGCTTTCTCATCCGCAGATAATTCAGCCGCCGAAACTACAGGACTGGAAAGCGGCATCAACCTCCTCGGAGACTTCAACAGCGACGGCATAATAGATGCCCGTGATGCTTCCGATGTACTCACACATTATGCTCAGAGCTCTGTGTGAATTTTTGGTGTAATATCTTGAAATTCCCGTAAAGTTGTGATATAATTACAGTGTAATACTAATCTCTGACCGGTTCGGTAAAAATATAAACCGATAGGCGCTCACTGATCCGGGAAAATGCCCGAAGGCGGGCTGACGCCCTACAAGGGCATTTGACGACGAGCAGAGAGTGTATAGCGGTTTAGATTTTTATTGATTCGGTCAGAGATTAGTATGAGATATAGGACACGTCTTTCCGGAAGGGGGAGTCTTTATGGGGAACGTACAGAATTTTGAATACGGCGATGTTATCCGTGTGAACAGAGGCATCTACTATCACTACGGAATCTATGCCAATGACAGAACTGTCTATCAGTACGCCGCAAGAGGCGAAAATGAAATAGACGGCAACGCAACAGTACATATCACTACTCTCGAAAAATTCGCAAGGGGAGGAACTGTTCAGAAGCTGAATTTTTCAAATCCGCTCTGGTCCAAAAAGGTAACAGTGCTGGAAAATGAAAACAGTGAGCTGAAATTCAGAAGCGCTTCGGAATATCTTGCTTACGTCAAGCAGATGTGCAAGTCTCTCGCTATCGACCCTGTGGATTTTTTCAGAATAGTCAAAGCTATAAGAAGCGACTACAAACTGTACACGCCTGCGCAGACTATCGCAAGGGCTGAAAGCAGACTGGGCGAAAGCTCATACAATCTGGCGCTGAACAACTGCGAAAGCTACGCAATGTGGTGCAAAACGGGAGTAAATATCTCCTATCAGACACTGAGCGTCCTTTTCCTTATGGGACCGCTTTTCCCTGAGCTCGCACTTTCACGCTACGCAATGGCGGCATATTCGCTGTTTACCATCAATTTCGCAGCGCTTCCGTCAGTAGTCGCAAACAGAGTAGCTACAGATATAGCCAATCTGAAAGACCTGTTTCCGTCAAAGGATAATGAATGATAAATGAGGGGGAGTTTCGCTCGCCCCCCCATATTTTTGATACAGCATCATTTCTGACACTCTGTAGGGGCCGCCTTTGGCGGTCCTTGTTTGTTTATCATTGGAAAGATTGCATATATTCCGAGGGCGCACAATGTGCGCCCCTACAAACAAAACGTTACATATAACTAAAGGGCAGCCATTAACCACTGTACTTATAAAGAAGTTTTGTATGTATTATTGAGGTAGACTATTTGAAGAAGGATCTTCTCAAATCTGTTTCCCAAGACTATTAATTTTTCCCCTGAGAGGGCACTCCCAGTGATACTACTGGTTTTCACATCTTTCGTGGAGCGCCCTCTCAGGGGAAAAATTCTATTAAAAGTCTTTGGAAAAGGGGTTCGGGGGAAGAACCTTTCCTCAGAAAGGTTTTCCCCCGATAAATGCGTATAAAGCTTCTATATGAGTACAGCGGTTAGCCGTCCTTACATTTTTATTTCTCGGAATTGATGAACATATCATAGATGCGGCGGATAGCCTCGGGGAGGTCATTCTCGCTTACACCGATGATAACGTTAAGCTCGCTTGAACCCTGGTCGATAAGCTTTACGTTGATACGTGCATGAGCCATTGAAGCAAAGATACGTGCAACTGTACCTCTTGTGTTCTTCATTCTGCGACCTACGACAGCAAGCATAGCTATGCCGTCTTCGATCTCGAGGTGATCCGGCTCAACAGCCTTGCGGAGTTCAGCAAGCACCTTGTCACGTACAGGAGCAAGCTTCTCAGTGCTGAGAGTGATGCTCATAGTGTCGATACCTGATGGCATATGCTCGAATGAAAGGCCGTTGTTGTAGAGAACAGTCAGAACCTTCATGCCGAAGCCTGTCTCGTTGTTCATCATAGCCTTTTCGATGTTGATGGTGCTGAAGCCCTTCTTGCCTGCGATACCTGTGATAGTGTGGTTGAGACTCTCCTTGCTGAAATTGTAATCGTCGGAAACGATCATTGTGCCGTCGTCCTGTGGGCGGTTAGTGTTGCGGATATTTATAGGGATACCTGCTGAACGTACAGGGAAGATAGCGTCCTCATGAAGTACAGATGCGCCCATGTATGCGAGCTCACGGAGCTCTCTGTATGTGATGACCTTGATAACGTCAGGGTTTTCAACAATTCTCGGATCAGCAACGAGGAAGCCTGAAACGTCTGTCCAGTTCTCATAGATATCGGCTCTTACAGCGTTAGCGATGATAGAGCCTGTAACGTCAGAACCGCCACGGCTGAATGTCTTGATATAGCCCTCTGTTGTGCGGCCGTAGAAGCCGGGGATAACTGCATTGTCGAGACCGCTGAGCTTTTCACGAACAGCCTTTACAGTGTCGTCGAGGAGAAGCTGACCCTTTGTATCGAAAACGATAACGTCAGCAGCGTCAACGAAATTGTAGCCGAGGTAATTTGCGAGGACCTTGCCGTTGAGGTATTCGCCACGGCTTGCAGCGAAATCTCTTGAAGGACGAGCCTTGAGCTCCTTTACGATAACGTCGAACTCATCGTCGAGGGACATATCCATGCCAAGCTCTGAGATAATGCCGTTGTATCTGTCCTTGATGATCTGGAAATCGTCAGTGAAGTCAACACCGCTGCCTGCCTGTTCGCAGCACTTATAGAGCATATCAGTGATCTTTATATCGTCAGAGAAGCGCTTGCCGGGAGCAGAAGGTACAACGTACTTTCTCTTTGCGTCGCTCTTGATTATATCAGCGACTTTCCTGAACTGACCAGCATCAGCAAGGCTGCTTCCACCGAATTTTACAACTTTATCTGCCATTATATATCATTCCTTAACATTATAATCTTTGACATTTTTGTCACAATAACAATTATAGCCGAATTCTCCCCTAAAATCAATTGACATAAGGACAAATTTCACGGCAAAGGCGGTTGTGTTTTTGGTAAATACGCTTGTACACCACAGGCGGACAATTCGAGATACGATAGCTGTATTCTGTCCGTTACCTTCCGGGCATACTGATAATTTAAGCTGACACCGCACAATAATAGCAGTTTTCAACAGTTTTTTGTGCCGCTGATTATGCATCCATACAAAGATAGATCCGAGGAGAAAAAACTGCCCCCTTTTCAGACATTTATTTATAGGAAAGCAAATAAAGCTTTCTTAGTGATACTTCAATATATATAAAATTTGGAACAGGGGCAAGAGGTTCTGCGTCCGCAATAGTGGGCGCAGAACGATGCCGGAAAATGGCAGCGATCACCTGCCGGTTTATTAATATGATATCTCCTTGGACAATAATTTCCAACTCCACCTTAACGAAAAAGGGCTGCCAATGGCAGTCCTTTTTCGTATTTAACGGCATACATAAACCTGTGATAAATGTAATTGAAAAGCAGTGCAAGACTTCACTTTTCTGCAAAAGCTAAGCTAATGCGAAATGATATATTAAAATATAATTTACGTCAAATTGTGCTTTAATATGTCATTTCAAACCGTAAAATTTATTCATCTTATTCTCTGAATTTTTCTTACTTCGTACTCTCTTTTTTCTTCTTTAAAAGAAAAAGTCTCTGTCGTGATCTCTTTAATACGATATGTTACTCCTTCGGGTATCTGCTCCGAATTACAGGCTGTCCATTTTTTCCTGACAGGATCAAACATTTCGGTCGTCGTTACCTTAGAAGTTTTACTCGGTTCAGGAGCATATGTGATGGAAATATGCGGATACACAATGTATTTTCTCCCCTTGAAACCACTTCTTCTTTGCTGTGAAACATCTATCTTCGCAGTTTTCCACGTTTCGTATCTCTTATCATCGTCGCTCATAGCAGGTGAATAATCAGGTAACAGTTTCTTTGGAAACAATTCAACCACAAACCATTCAAAATCATGCCAATATTTATTATTAATATGTGACGATCTTTTCTTAGTACTAACAATATCGATCCACATATTATTTACATTGACTTTATTTTGAATATCCCGCATTATAAAGACCGCAGCCGAATCGCCATGCTCGCAGTAAGCGATATACTCTGAATCGTGGATCCTCTTTCTCCTCCTCCTTTCATCATTATTATTACTCCGGTTTCTGCTCATAGCAAAACCTCCTTATAACAAAATAAGGTCTGTTCGGATGGAACAGACCTTTTGTGTCGGCACTGATTTAGTTTCCCGGGCCGTCGCCAGCCAAGTATCGTCAACGTGAATGAGCTTAACTTCCGTGTTCGGAATGGGAACG
>OCVV011321445.1_pt1 | contig 26352 bp, 20 predicted proteins | sample 1539721 | NCBI WGS metagenome assembly OCVV01 (sample SAMN02144230, study PRJEB22623) | gut metagenome | biome: sheep rumen | host: Ovis aries | place: New Zealand | reverse complement strand
CGCACTGTTTTTTGAAAAACAACTGCTCAGCTTGCTGCCCGTTTCTTTTTTGCCGCTTTCTTTCTGTCCGCGGATTTTCTGGTGCTTCCGCTCTTGTCAGGTACTACGGCAAGTACAGGAAGCTGCAGGTAGCGCTCAATGTCGTCCTCTGTCTGAATCGAATCGTTGAGGATCACGGCGACACAGATCAGGAACACTGCCGCAAGAATGCCGAGAAGGCCTCCGATGGCTGTGTTGCGCAGAAGGCTGGGGGAGGACTGGGTCAGCGGAACCTCGCCTTCCTCAATGATCTTGGGCGCGGTCACTTCCATTTTCTCAGCGATATATTCGGAACTGATCCCGGCGACAGTATCCACTACACTCTTGGCCAGCTCGGGATCCGCCTGCAGTGTGGAGATGATGAGCATGCGGCTGTCGTTGGGATTGGAAATGGTGATCGTATCCCGCAGATGCTTGTAATCTGTATCCAGATTCAGCTCCTCGATCGTCTCCTGAAGGACAGGACGGCTGGAAATCAGGATCTCATAGTCATTGGTCAGCTGTGAACCCAGCTGCAGATCCGCCAGTGAGGAAAGTGTCGTCTCCTTGGTCACGACCAGCATGGTCGCGGAAGATGAATACATGGGGGTGATCAGAAATTTCGTGATCGCAAACGCAATATCCGCCACGATAAAGCCGGCCAGAAGTACCAGCCAGATTCTGTGACGGACCGCATTCCACAGCTGCAGCAGATCAATCTCGATCTCCTCGTTTTCCATCGGCCTGTTCGCAGTATTTAACTCCATTTTTCGGTTCTCTCCTTGGTCATCGTCAGTGTTAGAGCATCGTTATCATACAGGTTGTTTATAATCGACTGCATCCCCGGATCCCGCCCGTAAACACGGGTAAATTCTGCCGGAATCACAAAAACAGATGAAGACGCACAAAAAACAGCTGCCGTCAAATACACTCTTCTGTCAGCTGTAGGGAAATCATCCTGCATATAATATAACTATTCGTGCCATTTTCTGTTATTTCCGTCTGCCGGGATATTGATTAATACCAATTATCTGCAAGTAATACAGTGTTGTTATTAGACAACAAAAAACAAAAAATGTCAAGATAACATTCCTGTTCCTGAGCGTGTACACACTCAGCACCTGCCGTCCCTGCCTTCAGCACCCCAATACAGTCTGTATTTCGGAGCAGATCTCCTCTATGCTGCGCATTTTTTCGCCTTCGTTGCAGCGAACGACCTTCCATCCCAGTTTTTCGGCGCAGTAGGCGGCAGCTTTTGCAGACTGTTCCAGATACTGCACATTCCTCTCATGGATATCTTTCCTGCTTTCGTCTCCGCTGTAGCGTCCCGCCATCAGTTTCTGGGAGACTGCCGGATCGACCTGAAGGTAGATCACGGCATCCGGCGCCGGGATACCCAGAAGATCATACTCGTAGTGAAAAAGCCACTCAAGAAAGCCGTCCCACTCCTCTTCGGGGAGCTTGGAACACTGGTGCACGGCATTGGACGTCGTATAGCGGTCGGCAATGATCACACCGCCGTCCTTATAGAATGCGCCCCAGTCAGCCTTGTAGCCCGCAAACCGGTCTGCCGCATAAAAGCTCGAGGCCGCATAGGCATTCACATCTGAGGGGTCGGACCCGAATTCCCCGCGCAGGTACATCCTCACCAGCGCGGAAGAATCGGATTCGTAGTTGGGAAAGGAGACCTTTCTGACAGGCAGTCCCTTCCTGAGAAATGATTCATACAGAAGTTCCGACTGTGTGGCTTTTCCGGAGCCGTCCAGGCCCTCGATCACATACAGTTTTCCCTTTCCGTCTCTCTGTGTATTGCTGCTCATTTTTCATCTCCATTCCGGAGCAATCTGCTCTTTCCGGTCCCTGTTACAGGACAATGTCATATTTTTCCACATCGATGATGGCGATGCCCTCGCACTCGAAGGAAATGCCCTCTGCACTCTGCTCCGTGAAGATCGTCGAGGAAATTGCCTGCTCACCGTTATTGACGAAAATCTCGACCGAATAGCGGTCCATGATGATTCTGAGCCTGATCTTGCCGTCGCGGAAGCGCGTCACAACCTCCCTGCTGGAGACGATGTCGCGGCGCAGGCCGGAATTGCTGCGGTCGAAGGTCAGGATACTCTCGCCGGGCGAATAGATGATCGAAGTGTAGAATCTGGTGTCCTTGGCGACTTTGATGATGAATTTGTCGTAGAGTTTGCCTCCGGAGGGGCGCACTGTGACGATCATATCCACGCAGCGGCCCTGGACAGCCGGAAGCTGGATCCTTTCCTGCACATCGACATCCGTATAGAACACCGCGTTTCTGCGGTACATTTCCAGTTCTCTGACCGGCTGCTGGATCAGGCGTCCCTTCTTCAGGGAGAGTTCCCTGGGCAGGGTCATCATGCCGAACCAGCTGCCGACGGCGACATGGTCATGGCTGCTCTCCCAGGACTGCATCCAGGCGATCATGATCCTACGGCCGTCCGGCGCCAGCAGGGTCTGCGGCGCATAGAAATCGAGGCCGTAATCGATGGCGTGGACTGCCTTTCTGGTAAATTTCCATGTCTCGCGGTCAAAGCTTCCGACCAGATAGATATTGCCGAATCCATTGTGATAGGCGCGTCCGCGGGAGAGCATCTCCTGGGGAGATGTGATCAGGATCGCTTGGTCGTCCATCATGAAGAAGTCCGGGCACTCCCACATCCGTCCGTATTCGTTCCGGCTGCGGTCCAGGACCGAAAGCATCTCCCAGTGCATGGCGTCCGCGCTGCGGTAAAGAAGGATCGCGCCGCTCCCGTCCATGGTGCGGTTGGCGACGACCGCATAATAGCAGTCATCCTTCTCGTCCCGCCAGATCTTGGGATCGCGGAAATCCACCGCGCTCCATCCCTCCGGCAGATCCGCCGAAGTCAGGACCGGATTGTTTTCATATTTTTTATAGTCGATGCCGTCTCCGAAGGCCACACACTGCATCTGGCGGCTCTCGATATAGCCGTCTTCGCGCTGGCGCTCCTTGACGCCGGTGTACATCAGGAGCTGACGGCCGTCCGGCATCTCCACTGCGCTTCCGGAGAAGCATCCCGCATTGTCATATTCCTCATCCGGGGCGATCGCAGCCGGCAGCCACTCCCAGCGCACCAGATCCTTTGTCTTCACATGTCCCCAGTGCATGGGCCCCCAGATCGTATTGTAGGGATAGTACTGATAAAAGAGATGATATTCACCCTTATAGACAGAAAAACCGTTGGGGTCATTCATCCAGCCGACACGCGGCACCACATGAAAAAGAGGCCGATCCCTCTCCAGGATCCGGTCTCCGTAAACCTCCTCATACTTCCTTGCCTGCTGCAGTTTCGTATCCATAAATCGCTCCCCCCGCGCAAAATGCGCGCTGTCTTCCATTATGATTCGTATGATCAGATGCCGCCTGCCCTGTCCCCGGTTCTCCATATCCTATCCGAATATCCTCTATATGAATATCCTGTACGAATATCCCATCCGGTATGCATACACTGTTTTTTTGTCTGTCCGCAGATCCGGGACCCGCCCGCGAGGACTTCGCGATGACGAACAGACAGGCCGCCTACGTTTTCATCTTAAGGGGAAGGCGGACGCTTGTCAACAAGCGCTTGTCAACGACTTTCCCCCGGCTTATCCCTGGCTTATCCCCGACTTTTCCCCGGCTTATCCCCTATTTATCCCCTATTTATCCCCGATTTATCCCTCAAAGCCGCCGCTGTTGGAGTCCTCAAAAATATCTGGTATGATAAGGCAGTGGTACCTGTTCGGCCTTTCCCGGGCTGTGAACAGATACCTGCAGAGCAGCTATACAGAGGAGGGAGACCATGCCTTTTCAGATCATCAGAAATGACATCACAAAAGTACGCGCAGACGCCATTGTCAACACGGCGAATCCGGAGCCGGTCTATGCCGGCGGAACAGACGCGGCAGTCTACAGAGCCGCCGGCGCAGGCCCGCTCCTTGCGGAGAGAAGAAAAATCGGCCGGATCAGACCCGGCGAAGCGGCCGTCACCTCCGCCTTCAGGCTGAGGGCAAAATTTCTCATACACACGGTGGGCCCGGTATGGCAGGACGGCAGTCACGGCGAATATGATCAGCTTGCATCCTGTTACCGCAAATCCCTCCTGATCGCGCGTCAGCTGGGCTGCAGGAGCATCGCTTTTCCCCTGATCTCGACCGGCGTATACGGTTTTCCCAAAGACAGGGCTCTCGATATTGCCCTGAAGGAGATCTCCGACTTTCTCGAAGACGAAGAGATGGATGTCACCCTTGTCGTCTTTGACCGCAGGGCTTTTGACCTCTCCGCCGCACTGACCGCAGAGATCAGCCAGTATATCGACGAAAACTATGTCAGGTCGCAGAGCGCTGAGGAATATGCCTGGACAGATTCTGACCGGGAGCTGCTGTACGGGCCCTTCTCCGGCCGGGACCGCAGGGTAGAGAGCGGCCCAGGCCGGCAGGAGGAATCCCGGCGGAGAGAATCCTTTCTGCAGAACACCGGCCGTCGGAGAGAATCCGGCATGCCCCGCCCGATGGCGTCCGATTATCTCATGGATGAATCGGCTCCCTACAGCCCCGGACACGATCTGTCCGCGGCTTCCCCTGCCCCCTCTGCCTCGCCTTCCCCGGACGCTGCCCTTCCGCGTCCTCATACGGTTTCCCCGGACAAGGACGCCTGCCCCCGCCGCAGCCGCAGCCTTCAGGACCTCATGGCCCAGACGGGCGAGAACTTTCAGGAGTGTCTGCTGCGGCTGATCGACGAGCGCGGGCTGACTGACGCACAGGTATACAAGCGGGCCAATATCGACCGCAAGCTCTTCTCCAAGATCCGCTGCAAGGCAGATTATACGCCCAGCAGAAAAACCGCCATCTCCCTGGCGGTCGCCCTGGAACTGAACCTGGACGAGATGACGGATCTCCTGCGAAAGGCAGGCATCGCCCTCTCCCCGGGCAGCAAGTTCGACCTGATCATCCGCTATTGTGTGGAAAACCGGATTTATGACACCATGCGGATCAATGCCATCCTCTTCGACTACCATCAGCCTCTGCTGGGTGCATAAAAAATGTCGCTTCAAAAGCGACCATTGCCGTTTCCGTCTCTGCTATCCTTTATTCATCGAAGCACAAAACCGGTAAATCAGAGCAAAACCGGGACATGTGCCCCGCAATCATTCTGATCAAACAAATTGACCGAAACTTATTCCGGTTAAACTTATTCTGATGAAACAGGAGGCAGAAAGATGAAAAAAGGATTGACTGAGCTTGTATTTATTCTGGACAGAAGCGGTTCCATGCAGGGACTGGAGGCCGACACCATCGGCGGATTCAACAGCATGGTGGAGAAACAGAAAAAAGAAGAAGGGGAGGCATATGTCTCTGCTGTCCTTTTTGACGACAGACAGGAGGTCCTCTACGACCAGAAACCGATCCACAAGGTGGAGCGCATGACGGACAGACAGTACTATGTGCGCGGCTGCACAGCTCTGCTGGATGCAGTCGGGCTTGCCATCCACCATATCGGCAATGTCCATAAATACGCCCGCAGCGAGGATGTCCCCGAGAAGACAATTTTTGTCATCATCACAGACGGGATGGAGAACGCCAGCCGCCTCTACGGCCCGGAGAAAGTCCGCTCCATGGTCGGACGCCAGCAGGAAAAATACAACTGGGAGTTTCTTTTCTTCGGAGCAAACATCGATGCCATTACAGAGGCTTCCAGGATCGGCATTCGGCCCAGCCGCGCAGCGAACTATGTACATGACAGCAAAGGGACACGCCTGAACTTTGATACCCTCTCCAGCGCCATCAGCGGCGCCCGCGCTGCCGCTTCCGCCAGGGAGATGAATGCAATGTTTGACCGCGATGAGGCAATGGCTCCCATCCGCGAGGATTATGAGAGACGCCGCCGGAAATAAGCGGAAGCTGTTTCCTGCAGAGGGGCTTCAGACCGGCAGAGTCTCTTCCCACCGGGAGTCTCTATTCAAACACATCAAACACATAAAAAGGAACGGACCGCAGAAAACGCGCGTCCGTTCCTTTTTCATTTCATCCTGTCTGCATGCTGTTCAGAGGCGGAACCGGGTCACCTGATTCTCACACACAGGTATTTTTGCCGGCCCGTGAGCAAAGCTCTGAAAAGCAGTCCCTCAGACTGTCTTATTCTTCTACTGTGCAGTACATGAAGTACTTGAAGCCCAGAGGAGTGCTGAAGAAGCCCTTGACACTGGAATCGATCATGTACAGATCGGTGTAGTAGTAGAGAGGGCAGATGGCGCCGGTGCTCATGAGCAGATCCTCTGCTCTGTGCATCAGCTCATAGCGAACCTGAGGATCTGCGCAGGCCTTGATGTCAGCAATGAGGACATCATAGGTCTCTGCCCAGGTTCCGTTCTCGACCTTGGTGTCATAGCCCAGGTCTGTCAGATCGATGCTGTAGGCCTTGGTATCCTTGTGCGCACCCTTGCCGAGCTGGCAGTCATTGTTGCCGGAATCGGTAATCCACATGTCGAGCATGGAGATGGGATCGTTGTAGTCGCACAGCCAGCCGTTGCGGGCGATGGAGTAGTCGCCGGCCTTTCTGGTGTTCAGGAAGGTATTCCACTCCTGGTTTTCCAGATTCATGGTGATACCGACAGAAGCAAGCGCGCTCTGCAGATACTCACCGATTGCCTTATGGGCATCGCTGGTGTTGTAGAGGTAAGTCAGGGTCGGGAAATTCTTGACCTGCTGGGTTGCCTCGTCGAACTCATAGTATTTCTTGAGAACTTCGATTGCTGCAGCATAGTTGCTCTCCAGAGCATCCTCGGAGACATTGTAATAACCTGCGAAGCCATCGTTGTGGCCTGCCTTGGAGCTGAAATCGGTCTTGCCGTCCGCCTCGGTCAGTCCGCTGGAGACAAAGGAGGAAGCGGGGGTCTGGCCGCCCTGGGCGATATCATTGACAATGTAGTTGCGGTCGAACAGCAGTGAAAGGGCATTGCGGATCTCTGCGCGGGCATCCTCTGCCTCTTTGCCTTCCAGTCCGGAATCCTTGGGAAGGATGTCCTCATTGACATTCCAGCCCACATAGTAGGTGCCCAGCTGGCCCTCTACTACGAACTCATCGGGATACTCTTCCTTGAGGGCAGCGATCTCGTTGGTCGGAACATCGTCGATCAGCTTCCAGTCGCCGTTCTCGAAGTTTGTCAGCATATTGTTGGCATCATCAGACATGTAGAAGTTGATGGCGGGCATTGTGACCTTGTCCGCATCGTGATAGTTCTCGTTCTTCTTCATGGTGATAACACTGTTGTGCTGCCATGCAGTCATAGTGTAAGGTCCGTTGCCGATGTAGGTGGAGGGATCTGTTGCCCAGCCCTCATTCTCTACGATATCCTTGCGGACAGGCATGTAGGTCGGGAATGCAAGGAGCTCGTTCCAGTAGGGAACTCTCTGCTTGGTTGTGACTTCCAGAGTTGTGTCATCCACAGCCTTGACCTGGAGAAGCTCGGGATCGGGATTGACATATTCCATGACAGGAGCGCCTTCTTCATCCACTTCCCCGGTGTCTTTCGCCTCAGTCATTTCGTCATAGCCGACGATCTGATCGAACATATAACCATAGTCGGAAGCAGTAGCCGGATCCGCCGCTCTCTTCCATGCGAACTCGAAATCGCCTGCTGTCAGAGGCTGGCCGTCGGACCATTTGAGACCGTCGATCAGCTTATAGGTATATTTGACCGTTCCGTCTTCAGCCTCTTCACCTTCTACAAGCTCCTGGGCACAGTCAGGAACGATGGTGAAGGAACCATCATCTGCTTTCTCCCACTTTGCAAGACCTGCAAATGTGTGGATGATCAGGGTCGCGCCGTCGACCGCGCTGTTGAGAGCAGGGTCGATGTTGTCGGGCTCGGAAGCGATACAGACATTAATGCCGTCCGCAGCGATGAGAGACTCGTCAACCGCTGCAGGAGCAGCCTCTTCTCCCTCTTCCGCAGCTGCAGCCCCAGTATCGGCAGTCACAGCTGCTGCAGCATCGTCTGCAACTCCGCCGCCGTTTGCAGCAGAATCGCCGCATGCGCACAGACCAATGGCCATCATGGCGCATAACGCAAGTGCTACTAATCTTTTCATTTCTTTCCTCCCTATCATACGGTGAAAAAATGTTACCTGCAGATTTTTCCCGATCCTGTGAACTACACGAATTTTCATTGTCACAAAAAAGGAAATCCTGCACTATATTGCATAAACCTTCGAAAAGAAGGCTCTGCACAGTTTTTTGTCCTCCATTGCCCGATCCCCGCAACTTCCATGATGAGATCCGCTCACACATGAGATCCGCTCGCACATGAAATCCGCTCACACATGAAATCCGCTCACACATAAGATCGGAACGCAATAAAGGAAACTCTCTTCATCGCTGGCAGGGTCTCCCGGCGGTGAAGTATATACGTTCCCCACAGGCTGTGCAGAGGGATACGGCTATCAGCCGATCTCCTCGATCCTGTGGCAGGCGACAAAGCGTCCTTTCTCGATCTCGCGCAGTTCGGGCATGCTCTCCCTGCAGGATTCCTTCGCATACGGGCAGCGGGTGTGGAAGGGGCATCCGGGAGGCGCATTCAGGGGACTGGGAATCTCGCCGGTCATGGGAATACGCTGGTTTGCCCTGGCAACGATGGGATCCGGTACAGGAACAGCCGAGATCAGCGCGCGTGTATAGGGATGCAGCGGGCGCTCGTAGATTTCATTGGCTGGCGCCAGTTCGACCATATGTCCCAGATACATGACCGCGATCCTGTCGGAAATGTGGCGCACGACCAGAAGATCATGGGCGATAAAGAGATAGGTCAGACCAAGCTTGTCCTGCAGTTCATCGAACATGTTGATGACCTGCGCCTGGATCGAGACGTCGAGGGCCGATACAGGCTCATCGCAGACAATAAAGTCCGGATTGACCGCCAGGGATCTCGCAATACCGACACGCTGGCGCTGTCCGCCGGAGAACTCATGGGCGTAGCGCGCCGCATGTTCGGAGTTCAGGCCGACATGATCCATGAGCTCCAGGATCCGCTCTCTTCGTTCCTCTTTTGTTTTATATAAATTCTGGACATCCAGCGGCTCGCCGATGATATCGGCAACAGTCATACGGGGATCCAGTGAAGAATAAGGATCCTGAAAGACCATGGTGGCTTTCCTGCGGAAGTCCTCAATATCCTTTTTGGTCTTGATCGACCTGCCCCGATAGATCACTTCTCCGCCGGTGGGTTTGTAGAGATGCAGAATGGTACGTCCCGCTGTCGTCTTGCCGCAGCCCGACTCACCGACAAGGCCCAGTGTCTCACCTTCCATGATGTCAAAGGAAATATCGTCCACTGCCTTGAGGGGTTTTGTTTTGAAAAATCCCGTATTGATCGGGAAATACTGTTTTAAATGGCTGACCCGGATGAGCGGCTCGCCGTTATTACTCTGATTACTCATTGTTTTCTCCTTTATGCCGCTCAGTTCTTGTCTGCTGCCTTTTTGACGTTCATCCAGCATGCCGCCATGTGGTTCTCATTGATTGTGAAGCGCTGACATGCCTCGCGGATACAGATCTTCATAGCTGCGTCACAGCGGGGGGCAAATGCACATCCCTTGGGCATGTTCAGCAGATCGATCGGCGTACCGCTGATGGGCTGCAGCTTCTGTCCCTCGTTTCCGGTGGTAGGAATGGAGCGCAGAAGTCCTTTGGTATATTCGTGACAGGGATTATAGAAGATTTCGTCTGCTGTACCCTGTTCGCAGATGGATCCGGCATACATGACGACGACTTCATCACAGAGCTGGGCCACAACACCCAGGTCATGGGTGATCATGATGATCGCCATGCCCATTTCCTTCTGGATATCTTTCATCAGCTCCAGAATTCCCGCCTGGATCGTGACATCCAGTGCGGTCGTAGGTTCGTCTGCGATCAGTATGTCCGGCTCGCAGGCCAGAGCCATTGCGATCATGACTCTCTGCCGCATGCCCCCGGAGAACTCGTAGGGATACTGTTTCATACGTTTTTCCGGCTCGTTCACATTGACCAGTTTGAGCATTTCCACTGCGCGGTCCCACGCCTGCTGTTTGTTGCGGTCGGTGTGGAGCAGGATTGCCTCCATGAGCTGTTTTCCGATCGTGTAGGTCGGGTTCAGACTGGTCATGGGATCCTGGAAAATGATTGAAATTTTGTTGCCGCGGATATTTTTCATAACTTTTTCATCCGCACCGACCAGTTCCTGTCCGTCATATTTGATCGAACCGGAGACAATCTTTCCTGTTGTGGCCAGGATCTGCATGATCGAATAAGCCGTCACCGACTTGCCCGATCCGGATTCTCCAACGATTCCCAGGACCTTGCCGCGTTCCAGATTAAAAGAAACACCATTGACTGCACGCACCTCACCGGCATCGGTGAAAAATGATGTATGCAGGTCTTTTACTTCCAGTAGTGCCATTGTTCTTCCTCTTTTTATATGCACACTTTCCACTTGTCCCAAAACATCCCGTGCCTGCCCGGCATGCAGTGCAGCCGGTCCGTGACACAGTCCGCCTCCAATGCGGAAAGCCTTTATGCTTGCATCGTTGCTTGCATTATCGCTTGCATTGTCATCAACTGCATTAACCGTTCAGCTTGGGATCAAATGCATCGCGCAGACCATCGCCGAAAAGGTTCAGGGAGAGCACGATCAGAGAGATCACCAGTGCCGGAATGACCAGTCGATAGGGATAGGACTTGAGTCCGTTCAGAGCATCCGATGCCAGCGAGCCGAGAGAAGGCATGGGGGCATTGACGCCCAGTCCCAGGAAGGAGAGGTAACTCTCAGTGAAGATCGCGTTGGGAATCTGCAGTGCCGTCGAAATAACAATGACAGAAATGGAGTTGGGGATCAGGTGCTTGCGGATGACCCAGCTGCCCTTTGCGCCGCTCGCCTGTGCCGCCAGAACATATTCCTGTTCACGAAGGGACAGAATCTGTCCGCGGATCAGACGGGACATGGAGACCCAGTACAGAAGCGCGAAGATGATGAACAGGGATATGATATTGGAGCCGATTTTCTCGAGCACAGTCCCCTCCAGGGCCTTGCCCAGCGGTTCACGCAGGACCGAAGCCAGAAGGATGACCATCAGCATATCCGGCAGCGAATATATGACATCTACGATACGCATGATGATGATATCCACCATCCCTCCCGCGTATCCGGCAACCGATCCTACAACAAGACCGATGACCAGGACGATGATACTGGCAAAAAAGCCGACTGCCAGCGAAATACGTGTTCCGTAAATCACTCGGATAAAATAATCTCGTCCGGAGGAATCTGTTCCGAAGACATGGGGAAAGACCTTCTCCCCTTCCTCGATCCTCTTCTCCTCCGACTTTGAGTACTCGAAAGGCCTGAGATTGTTAAAGGATGCGTCAACAGGTTTGCCGGGGGTGACACCCAGCATGGCTTCATATTTATAGGGCCAGAACATGGGAACCAGGATCGATGCCAGCGTGATCAGGATGATGATTGCAAAACTCACCATCGCAACCTTGTTTTTCTTCAGACGCTTCACGCCATCCTGGAAAGCGGTCGTGGAAGGCCGCATCTTGACCATGTATTCCTTTTCTTTTTCACTTGCAGGCATCAGGTCGTCGAGATTTACCTGCATGCTCAGTTTCTTTAAATTGCTGTCCATGTTTCCTCCAATTATTCCTCTATGTCATCGCCGTCCGCCGCTCTCCGCACCAGATCGATGCCGGGGCTGTATCCCCTTCTCATGATCATCATGCGGGTGCTCCGGCGTCTTGACGGCTCCGGCATAATCCGTACCAGACACAGCTTTTATTCCAGCGTAATGCGGGGATCTACGACCTTGTACAGGATATCGCTGACAAGGTTCATGACTACGATCAGCGTTGCAAGTACGATCGTCGTCCCCATGATCATCATGTAATCACGATTGATGATGCTGCTGACAAATGCCCTGCCGATGCCGGGCACGGCAAAGATCTGCTCTACGACCAGGGAACCTGTGACGATATAGGCCAGCATAGGGCCGAAATAGGTAATAACAGGGATCAGCGAATTTTTCAGTGCATGTCCGAAAATAATCTTACCTGCGGGCACACCTTTTGCTTTCGCAGTACGTATATAATCCTGTCCCAGTACATCCAGCATGGAGGAACGGGTCAAACGTGTGATATAGGCCATCGGGTACAGCATCAGCGTGATAATGGGAAGGATCAGGCCTCCCGCTGCCGCGCCGTTTGCAGGCAGGACTTTCAGCTTGATGGCAAAGACAACCAATAGAAGCGATCCCATAATAAAGGAAGGCATCGAGACAAAGGCCGTCGTCAGAACCATGATAATGCGATCCAGAATCGTATTTCTTCGCAGGGCTGCACCTGCTCCCAGAACAACACCGATGACCAGAGCCAGTACTGCTGCCACAACGCCGAGCTTTGCGCTGGTCTTGAGGCCGTCCGCCATGATGTCTATGACCATACGTCCCCTCTGCTTGAGGGATGGCCCAAAGCGCAGATGTACGACATCATTGAGGTAAGTGAAATACTGGGTGCTCAGGGGCTTGTCGAGACCGTACTTTGCCTCCAGCGCCTGCTGCGCAGCCTTCGAAATAGCCTTTTCACCCACAAACGGTCCGCCGGGAACTGCATGCATGATAAAAAAGGTCAGCGTAAATACGACCCAGACCGTAAAGACAGCCAGGATCAGACGTTTGATGATGTAACTGATTGTTTTGGGATTCATAAGAAAAAATCTCCGTTCCAGAGCGTGTTCTGCGCGTGGGACGGAAAACAATGATGCGTGCGTACACAATGTGATACTTCACATGGTGATTCATCACATCGTGATTTATCACATCATGCTTCATCACATCGGATTCCGCGACAAACCTGAAGATAAGATTACAGGAAGAATGTTACGAAAGGCGGTGGCGCGTCTACAGTTCTCCCCGCCTTTTCATTTGCCTGAACAGGACAGTTCGAAAAGGTCAGGGTGGTGATTCATTTTCCGTCAGGACCGCTGTGACGCTCTGCACACCGGTCTCCGATCGCACTGCATATATGAATTGTACTATCCATAACATTGCAACGATAAAAATGTCGGAAACTCGAGCCTCGTAAATCTCGAAAGCACGAAAGAGACTGTGTCAGAGACCGGACTTATTTTTATCAAACATGTATAGACGTTCATTTATTATAAACCAAAGATTCGGCATATTCAACTAATAGTCTTCCTCTCACCCTGTGTATTTTCACTATATTTTGTTTTCTTTCCATCAAAAACAGCAAATCTGCAGTGTGTTTCCCTTTCTTATTGCAATTATACAATCGCATATTTCTGTATATGCAAAAACCGAGCGATGACTCTTTATCGCTCGGTTTTTTGACTCTTTCTTTATTTTATTCTGTAAAACTTTTTATTCTGTAAACAGGGCTGTGGAATAATACCTGTCGCCGCTGTCAGGCAGGACTGCCACAATCACTTTCCCCTTATTCTCAGGGCGCTTTGCCAGCTCGATCGCGCCGTGCAGGGCAGCGCCGGAGGAAATACCGACCGAAATGCCTTCTTTCTTTGCCAGGAGTTTGGCTGCCGAGAAAGCATCATCTCCTGCTGCCTTAAAGATCTCATCGTAGATCCCGGTGTTGAGGACATCCGGCACAAAACCGGCGCCGATACCCTGAATCTTGTGGGGGCCGGCCTTGCCTTCGGACAGGACCGGGGAATCCTCGGGCTCAAGTGCAACAACCTTGACATCCGGATTCTGCTCCTTGAGGTACTCACCAGTGCCTGTCAGCGTGCCGCCCGTGCCGACGCCCGCGATCAGGATGTCCACCTTGCCGTCTGTATCCTTCCAGATCTCGGGACCGGTGGTCGCCTTGTGCACAGCGGGATTTGCAGGGTTGACGAACTGTCCGGGGATAAAGCCGCCGGGGATCTCCTTAGCCAGCTCCTCCGCCTTCTGAATGGCGCCCGTCATACCCTTGGCGCCCTCGGTCAGAACGATTTCCGCACCGTATGCCTTCAGAATGTTCCTGCGCTCCACGCTCATGGTCTCCGGCATGGTCAGGATCGTGCGATAGCCCTTGCCCGCCGCAATGGCTGCAAGGCCGATTCCTGTATTTCCCGAAGTGGGCTCGATAATGACAGAACCCTCTTTCAGAAGACCCTTCTCCTCCGCGTCCTCGATCATGGCCTTGGCCACTCTGTCCTTGACACTGCCTGCGGGATTCAGATATTCCAGTTTTACCAGGACGGTAGCTTCCAGTCCCAGCTCCTTCTCAATATTTACAACCTCTACAAGAGGAGTATTTCCGATCAGTCCCAGCATTCCCTTGTAAATATTTGACATTTTTCTACCTCTCTTATGTATTTGCGGCACCCGTTGAGCCGCTTCAGCGTTTGGTCACTTCTTCTTATTATACACGTTCTTTTCATTCTGAAAAGACTTACCGCACTGCTGCATTCCATTCCTGCAGGAAATCACCTCTGCAGGACAGCCTGCAGGAAACCGCCTCTGCAGGACAGCCTGCGGGAACTGCCTCTGCAGGACAGCCTGCGGGAAATCGCCCCTGCAGGACAGCCTGCAGGAAACTGCCTCCGCAGGACAGCAGGATCCTCCCCCAAATTGGGGAAAAGCTGATCATACAGCTGCGAAACCTTTTTCCAGATCCGCGATGATATCATCGATATGCTCCGTGCCGATGGAAAGACGGATCGTGCCGGGGGTAATGCCCTGATCCAGAAGCTCTTCTTCGGAGAGCTGGGAGTGCGTCGTGGACGCGGGATGGATCACCAGACTCTTTACATCTGCCACATTTGCCAGAAGAGAAAAGATCTCGAGGTTGTCGATAAATTTCCAGGCTGCTTCTTTTCCGCCCTTGATCTCAAAGGTAAAAATAGAGGCTCCGCCGTTCGGGAAATACTTCTGATATAATTCATAATCCGGATGGTCAGGAAGAGAAGGGTGATTGACCTTTTCCACCAGCGGATGATTGTGTAAATAGTCTACGACTTTGGCTGTGTTTTCCGCATGCCTTTCCAGCCGAAGAGACAGGGTCTCCACACCCTGCAGGAGGAGGAAAGCGTTAAAAGGAGAGATCGCGGCGCCTGTATCGCGCAGCAGGATGGCCCGGATATAAGTCACAAAGGCTGCGGGTCCGACTGCATCGTAAAATGAAATGCCGTGGTAGCTGGGATTGGCTTCAGCGATCTGCGGATATTTGCCGCCCGCCTTCCAGTCGAATTTTCCGGATTCCACGATGACTCCGCCCAGGGTCGTACCGTGGCCGCCGATGAATTTGGTAGCGGAGTGGACCACAATATCGGCTCCGTGCTCGATCGGCCTGATCAGATAGGGGGTTCCGAAAGTATTGTCAATGACCAGCGGAAGACCGTGTCTGTGTGCGATTTCCGCGATCGCGTCAATATCCGGAATATCACTGTTGGGGTTGCCCAGGGTCTCCAGATAGACCGCCCTGGTATTGTCCTGAATGGCCGCCTCAACCTCTTCCAGATTGTGCGCGTCCACAAAAGTCGTTGTTACTCCGTACTGGGGGAGCGTGTGGGCAAGCAGGTTAAAGCTGCCGCCGTAAATGGTTTTCTGTGCGACAATATGACCGCCGTTTACCGCAAGTGCCTCGATCGTATATGTGATAGCTGCCGCGCCCGAAGCCACTGCCAGAGCTGCGCTTCCGCCTTCCAGGGCGGCAAGCCTCTTCTCCAGTACTTCCTGGGTGGAATTTGTCAGTCTTCCATAAATATTTCCGGGATCGGCCAGACCGAAGCGGTCCGCAGCGTGCTGGCTGTTGCGGAACACATAGGAGGTTGTCTGATAAATCGGCACAGCCCTTGAATCTGTTGCGGGATCCGCCTGCTCCTGACCTACATGCAGCTGAAGTGTTTCGAATTTATAATTACTCATTTTTTGATCTCCTGTTCATTATTCTCAGTCGCAGCTTCTGCTGATCATGACCGGTTCATGAAAGTTATGAAAAATCATGAACCTGGAGGAGTTCAGACAGAAGCTGCGGTTTCATTCCATTTTTTACGGCGAAAGAGCAGAGTAAGGCGTTAGAGCGGAGCGGTGATTACTGCTGCCCGTCCGCCTTTCTACAGATCCAACGCATTCGAAAATATGAAACAGGATTTCTGACATTTTTGATCAAATCACACATGAACGTTCTCCGGGGATATTATCTATGTCTCATGCCTGCATACCGGATCGTCTCCCTTCCGATCCGGTACTGAAGCAGTGCAGAAACGCAATTGTTATATTGCTCCCGTCACAGGCCGCCGGTATAAAAATGCTGTTTGTACTGTTTCTCCGGTTTCCTCATTCCTCCTCAGGAATTTCGTGAGGATCATGCGCCGGCCTGGCCGCGAAATCTGCAGGCCTCTTCTCCGGATATTTGGAATAGTAATCCTCCAGTGCCGATTGGATTGCCTCCTCCGCCAGCACCGAACAGTGCAGCTTGTATGCAGGAAGTCCGTCCAGGGCCTCGGTCACAGCCTTGTTGGTCAGGTTCATGGCCTCGCTCAAAGGCTTCCCCTTGATCAGCTCGGTCGCCATCGAACTTGAAGCGATTGCGCTGCCGCATCCGAAAGTCTCAAATTTCACATCCTCTACGATATCATCCTCTATCTTGAGGTACATCTTCATAATATCTCCGCACTTTGCGTTGCCGACTTCGCCGATTGCGTTCGCATCCTCGATCACGCCGACATTGCGCGGATTGCGGAAATGATCCATTACCTTCTCACTGTACAGTGCCATTTTGTTTTTCCTCCGTATATGCAAGTGCATTTCTGAAGTCCCGGCATCCAACTGACTCCGGACTCCGGAAAGATGGACTCAGCTTCTGCTGCCAATAATCTCCCTGCCGGACCGGTTACCGGCTGTTTACAAAATGAAAGGAGTCTTTCCCGCCATCAGATCTCTCCATACAGGGGAGAAGCTGCGCAGATATTCAACAACCTCCTTCACCGATTGGATAATGTAGTCGACCTCTTCCTCTGTGATATCCTCTCCAAGACTGAGGCGGAGCGATCCGTGGGCCACATCGTGCACACGGCCGATTGCCAGGAGTACGTGGCTGGGATCAAGAGAGCCCGAGGTGCAGGCACTGCCGGAGGAAGCGCTGATTCCCTTGTCATCCAGAAGGAGCAGGAGCGATTCGCCTTCGATTCCCTCGAAACAGAAATTGGCGTTTCCGGGAAGGCGCCTCTGCGCATCTCCGTTGAGGGCGGAGTGAGGAATCTCCAGAAGTCCCCGGATCAGACGATCCCGCAGGGCTGTCTGGTGCGCCGCGTTCTCTCCCAGATGGTCGGATGCCTCTTTCAGTGCAGCTGCCATTGACATGATCCCGGGGACATTCTCCGTACCGGCCCGCTTCCCTTTTTCCTGGGCGCCGCCCTCGATCAGGTTCGTCAGGGCGATTCCCTTCCTTGCAAACAGAAAGCCGACTCCCTTGGGACCGTGGAATTTGTGGGCCGAAGCCGAGAGCATATCGATGTTCATCTCTTTCACATCGATCGGCAGATGTCCCACAGCCTGCACTGCATCAGTGTGGAAAATCACCCCATGCCTTTTGCAGATCTCTCCGATCTCTCCGATCGGCTGAATCGTACCAATCTCATTGTTGGCAGTCATAATCGTCACCAGGCAGGTGTCCTCGCGGATCGCCGCCTCCAGTTCTGCAGGTACGATCAGACCGTTTTCATGGACCGGCAGGAGGGTGACTTCAAATCCCTCTTTTTCCAGACGGTTCAGAGTGTGGAGAATGGCGTGATGTTCAAAAGCAGAAGAAATGATGTGCTTTTTCCCCTTCCGCGCCCCTATGGCCGCCGCCGAACGAAGGGCCTGGTTGTCGGCTTCGCTGCCGCCGGAAGTAAACAGGATCTCCTTGGGATCTGCGTTGATCACTGCCGCGACTTGCTCGCGCGCCTGGTCAAGCGCCTCTTTGGCTTCCTGCCCGATGGAATACAGGCTGGAAGGGTTCCCGTATACATTCTCCATATAGGGAATCATAGCTTCAATTGCTGTCCTGCTCATTCTCGTCGTTGCCGCATTGTCCGCATATATCTTCATGATTTTTCTCCGTGATCATCTGCTAATTGTTCTGTATATCTTCTGTTTCCTGACTGACTGGTGTGATTATAAATCTATTTACCCACCGTGTCAATAGGTTAATAGCATAAAAAAAAAGATCACTCATTTGTCAGAAAAAACAGGTCCCGTCATTCATTTTACTCTTGTATTGCCTATTTACCTATCGTATAATAGTATATATTTTTTGTACATTCTTATCGAATTGATCTATTTACAATAAAAGGAGGATGACACATTGATCTCAACGAAAGGCCGCTATGCATTACGTGTCATGATTGACCTTGCAGAACACAACAACGGGAATTATATTCCCTTAAAAGACGTGGCACAGAGACAGGGAATCTCAAAAAAATATCTGGAAATCATTGTCAAGGATCTGGTGAAGGGCGGATTAGTCAGCGGTGCCAGCGGCAAAGGCGGCGGGTACAGACTGTGCCGCACGCCCGAGGAATACAGTGTGGGAGAAATACTGAACCTCACGGAGAGCGCCTCCCTGACAACCGTAGCCTGCCTTGCAGAGAGCGCACAGGAATGCCCCCGTGCGGCAGCCTGCCAGACTCTCCCCCTCTGGGCGGAATATGATAAAATGACTCATGACTTCTTTTACGGCAAAAAACTCAGTATGCTGATCAGACCTGAAGCACAGGAGTAAACAGAGAAGCGTTTTCCTTAATGAAATGGATAAAATGCAGGACCCGCCCGCGGGTCTTGCGCGCGTCCCCCCCCCCACGACTGTTGTCAAGTCACAAGTATGCGCGATGAGAGAATAAAAAGCACCAGAAAAAAAGCACCCGGCAGAAAATACCGGGTGCTTTTTTCAGTATTATGAATGAGTTTATTTATCAACAGATTTTCTATGCGGCAGCTGCCGGATATGGCTGTAAAGCGGTCGACGGCAGCTGTCATTACCATTTCACAGTATCACTGGGAACATGGGTGGAAAACCCGTCAATCTTCCTGTCATGTCAGCTTCTAAATTAGTCCCAAAGCTTCTTGTACAGCTCGATCAGCTCTTCCTTGGTAGGCTGATGCCATGTGTTCTGAGGGCTGCCGCTGGTCAGAGCGTCGTCTGCCATCTTCTCGAGGTTTGCGAAGAACTCCTCTTTGTTGATGCCGAACTGCTCGGGAGTGGGGATACCCATCTCGTCGACCATGGACATAACCTTAGCCATGAACTTCTCAGCTGCGGTCTTGTCATCATCAGTGTCTGCTGCAACGCCGATAGCCTTGCCCAGATCTGCGAAACGAGGATAGCAGCCGGGCAGCATGAAGGGCAGGCAGACCTTGATCAGCATAGCGTTGGATGTGCCGTGAGGAACATGGAACAGAGCACCGATGGGACGGCTCATGCCGTGGATGATGGTAACGGAAGCGTTTGTGAACGCAATACCAGCCTCAAGAGCTGCGATGGACATCTGAGCCCTTGCTTCCACGTTCTTGCCATCATGATAGCAGGTGGAAAGGTTTGCAACGATGCGCTTAACAGCGGAAAGTGCAAAAGTATCGGTCAGGGGCTGTGCCTGTCTGGAGGTATAAGCTTCCATGCAGTGGCAGAGGGCGTCAAGGCCGGTGTTGGCGGTGACAGAAGGCGGAGCAGTCATGGTGAACTGGGGATCAACGACCGCTACGGGAGGAACAATGCTGGGTCCGATCAGCATCATCTTGACCTGGTTCACAGTATCAGCGATGATGGTGACTCTGGTTGCCTCAGAGCCGGTGCCTGCTGTTGTGGGGATTGCGACCATGGGAGCCACGTTCTCTTCGATCATACGGCCCATATAGTCCGTGATCGCGCCGCCGCCTGCAGCCACGACTGCGCAGGCCTTCATGGTATCGATGCAGCTGCCGCCGCCGAGAGCGATCATGTAATCGCAGCCTTCAGCCTTGTACATTTCCACTGCAGCCTCAACCATCTTGTCGGTGGGCTCGCCGGTGATATCGGAGAAAACAGCGTAAGGAGCATTGTTGCTCTTGAGCATATCCTCAACCTTGGCAACGTTGCCGAACTTGATCATGAAGGGATCAGTTACGATGAGAGCCTTCTTACCAAGCGCACAGATGGAAGGGCCTGCCTTTGTCAGAGCACCTTCTCCGGTGAAAATCTGATGAGGAACCAATAATACGTTTGCCATTCTGTAAGTCCTTTCCGGGGAGCTGCAGCGTCCCCTCTCTTCTTGTTATATCCCTTTTTGTTCAGGCCCCCCCGGGATCATGGATGACAGGCATCCATGATCATCTAGAAGGGGCACTGAACAGTATTTTAGTGTTTAAAAATCAAAGACCTGTGTGCTCTGCAATGTACTTTCTTGCCTTCAGAGCATACTCGAACGGATTCGCCAGAGCGGGATCCTGCTCAGCTTCGACAACAACCCAGCCCTTGTAGCCGGAATCCTGGATGATCTGGAAGATGGGCTCGAAGTCGACATCGCCGTCACCGGGAACTGTGAATGTGCCCTTGCGGACGCCTTCAAGGAAGCTCCACTTGTTTGCACGAGCCTCAGCTACGACGCTGCGGCGAAGGTCTTTGAGGTGGATGTGGCGTGTGCGATCAATGTATTTGCCCAGAACCTTGACGGGGTCGATATCTGCATAAGAGCAGTGGCCGCTGTCAAAGAGAAGGAATACATAGTTGGGATCTACCATATCCATGAAGCGGTCGATCTCTTCCTCAGTCTGGACAACAGTGCCCATGTGATGATGGAAAGTAAGAGTCATATCCATTTCCTTAGCAACCTTACCCAGTTTGCTGAGGCCGGTGGTCAGAGTCTCCCACTCGTCGTCGTTCATGACATATTTGCCTTCCAGGATGGGCTGATTCTTACCCTGGATGCTGTAGCTCTGCTCGGAAGCGCCGATAACGCGAGCGCCGACATAGTGCAGGAAATCACACTGTTTGACGAACTCTTTCTCAACTTCCTCATAGGGCTTTGTAAGCAGGAAGGAGGAGAACCACTGGTTGCAGATGACCATATCACGAAGGTCAAGAGCTTTCTTCAGCTCATACTTGTCTGTAGGATAGTGGCCGCCGACTTCGCTTCCCTTGAAGCCTGCAAGAGCCATCTCGCTGATGGTCTGCTGGAAGGTATTTTCCGCGCCAAGCTCGGGCATATCATCGTTTGTCCAACCGATCGGAGCGATTCCCAGTTTTACCAGATCTTTATTCAGAGTTGCCATGCTTTATCCTTTCCGGGTCTTTAGACCCTCCCCTTAGAAAAAACGTCAAAAGACGATCTATTCAATTATAGTAAACGACAAAATGCTGTTTTTTGTCGTTTACTATAAATCATTGCTGTATACCGGATCCTGTTTGTCCAGGAATCATCCGGTACTCCGAAAGGAGATCCTTACCAGGGCTGATTCACGATCTTGGCATCGCTCAGCCACATATAGGCATCGTCCTCAAAGCGGCTGGTCTGCAGCCAGGGATCTCCGGGAAGATGACGGATCATCCAGCAGGTGTACATAAGATAGCCGGGAGCTGCCGCCTGGGGATGAAGCCTGCCGCCGGGAATCGCGGAGAAGCTGTTGTCAACACTCTTGAAGACGTCGTCGCCGACGAAGCTGGCGCCAAAGCCTTCAGGGCGGTCAAATTTGAAGTAGTAGAGCTCAGGCTGGGGATGTCTGTGAGGCAGATATCCGGACCAGTTGCCGCGGTCGTTCATGACTTCACCCAGGACCATATTGGAATCCGGATTGATGTCGATGTCAATAATGGTATTGACCTGACGATTGGCGGTATTGCCGAATTTGCCCTTGGCGCCGGAATACTTCCAGGGAGCATCCTCGGGGCCATACAATTTCGATGCAAAGCTCTTGTCGTTATGTGTGCACTGAACAAGGATTTCGGAATCCTTCACTGCGGTCACTTCGATCTTTACACCGCCGGAAACATGCAGTGCCCAGGGGCCTTCTGTAAAGACGCTCTCACGGGAAACGGTCTTCTCGCCATCCGGCCATTTGAAGGTGATTTCACCGGAGAACAGCAGAACTGCGATCTCCTCGCCCTCTCTGCAGAATTCTCTGACAGAGCCGGCTGCCATGCGATAAATACGGACATCCATCAGCATGTCACGATATTCGTTCTCATAGGTCGAAAGGATTTCCTCACCATTCTCATCAAATGTGGGATATCCGAACAGTTTCTTTTCTACCATATTGAGTTATTCCTCTTTCCGTTATATAAAACCGGTTTTATTGAAAATTCTGTCATTATTTGGTGATGAAGAATAAAACCGGTCAGGGGACAGCGGCAGAAGGTACCGATGACGGGTCCCGTGCCGCTGTCCTCCGATTGTTGACTTATAACTGGTTGTTTAATACCTGATATGGCATTAATACTTTCTGGCCTCAGCTCTGCGATCCAGAACTTCCTGAGCTGCCTCACGAACGCTCTCGCTGTCGGAGACCATAGCCATACCGACGTTCCACCATGCGCCATAGCCGTCAGTCATGGTCTTCGGAACAACCTTGAGGTCGAACAGGCAGGCAACAGTCTGCTTTCTGGAGTCGATGATTGCATCGCGCAGCTCTTCGACGCTCTTGCAGGAGTAGGTCTTCATGCCGTAAGCTTCGCCGATCTTGGTGTAATCTGTGGGAACCAGATCTCCGCAAGGCTTCTTGCCGTCGGTGTAACGGAACTCTGTAGCGATGGAGCCGATACCGTGGGTCATCTCCAGGTTGTTGATGCAGCCGAATCCGCAGTTATCGAAGACCAGGATGTTGGTCTTGCGCTTCTCCTGCATGATGGTGCCAAGCTCGGAGTTGAGCATCTGGAAGCCGGAGTCACCGATGCAGGTGTACTCTTCGACATCGGGCTCAGCCATCTTGACGCCGAGGGATGCGCCGACTTCGTAACCCATGCAGCTGTAGCCATACTCTACATGGTAGCCGCCGCGCTTGTCGGTCTTCCATACACGCTGCATGCAGCTGGGAAGGGAACCGCCGGCAGTGATGATGATGTCATCGGGGCCCATGCAGGCACGCAGGGTAGCAAGCGCTGCGGTCTGGGTAAGGGATGTGCCGTACATACGGACGAATTCCGGAACAGTCCTGGGATCTCTGGGCTTGATGATGGGCTCGAAGTCCTCGCCTGTGCAGATGATGCCGCCGAGACGCTCAAGCTCTGCATCCCACTCAGCCTTGGCATCAGCGATCTCGTTGGTGTATGCACTCTTGTAGCCCTTAGCGCGAAGGATCTCAGCCAGAGCCTGAACAGTAACCTTGGCATCGCCGACAGCCTTGACAGCGTCGAACTTGTATGCATGGTAACGGCTGTTGTTGATGGAGACAAAGCGGACGCCTTCCTTCTGGAAGAGCCACTTGGAGCTGGTGGTGAAGTCACTCATTCTGGTGCCGATCGCGATGATGCAGTCAGCATCCTTGGCCAGCTTGTTGGAAGCGGATGTGCCGGTGACACCGATACCGCCGAGGCAGTAAGGATGGCTGGACTTGCAGGCGCTCTTTCCGCCCTGGGACTCGCCGAAGGGGATGCCGAACTCTTCGCAGAAGTTCTCGACCACTTCACCGGCCAGAGAGTAGCGGACGCCGCCGCCGACGATGACCAGGGGCTTCTTGGAAGCAAGGATCTCAGCCGCGACATCTTCCAGCTCTTCCTGAACAGCTACAGGACGAGTGATGCGGTGAACTCTCTTCTTGAAGAAGCTCTCGGGATAATCATAGTATTCACCCTCAACATCCTGAGGAAGGCCGATGGAAACTGCACCGGTCTCAGCGGGATCTGTGAGGACGCGCATAGCATTGATCATAGCGCTCATCAGCTGCTCAGGCCTCTGGATGCGGTCCCAGTATTTAACTACGGGCTTGAAAGCATCGTTTGTGGTCGTTGCAAGGCTGTTGGACTGCTCGAGCTGCTGCAGAACGGGATCGGGCTGTCTGGAAGCGAATGTATCTGCAGGGAATACCAGCAGAGGAATGTTGTTAACAGTAGCAGTTGCGCAGGCAACAACCATGTTTGCGGAGCCGGGGCCTACGGATGCTGCGCAGGGGATGATCTTCTTGCGGTCATTCTGCTTTGCGAAAGCGGTTGCAGCGTGGCACATACCCTGCTCATTACGGCCCTGCATGACGTGGATGCCGCCGGGATTGCGGTCAAGAGCCTCGCCGAGGCCGACTGCGATGCCGTGTCCGAAGATTGTGAAGAAATCTTCGACGAACTTGGTCTCTTCGCCATCCATGCAGACATACTGATTGTCGAGGAACTTGACGATCGCCTGTGCTGTTGTCAGTCTGATTGTTTTTTCCATATAATACCTCACCATACCTGAATTGATCAGCAGCCTGCCGTGCCGTCTGCACGGCAGGCTGCTGTCATAAATTAAGTGATCAGATTATCGAACCGCTTAAAATTATACGATCATGTAGCCGCGGATCAGCTGGACAAGGCTGTCATAGCCGCCCAGGAACTGCTTCATGGTTGCAAGGAATGCACCATAGTGCTGGAACTCTTCGGGCTTGAGGCCGTCGGGCTCATATGCCTGGATGAACTCAGGGATCTGCTTGAGGCAGTTGAGATAGAACTCATCAACGGGCTTGTCCATGTTGTTCTCGATCTTCATCCAATCGCAGTTAGCGAACTTTCTCTGCCAGTCGGAGGTGATGGTGAAGATGATGTCGCCGCCAAGGAAATCCATATAGTGATGATAGTTTCTGTAAGCAGCGGTCAGCAGAGTTGTGCGGAAGCCTCTCTCTTTGTAAACCTTGTAAGCGTTCTTCATAACAGCAACGCCTGCGAGATCAAGAGCCTCGGCGGGGATGCACATATCACTTGCCTTGACGACGTTCTTGAGGTAGTCATCGGTACGGCCGATCATGATGGTGCAGACGGGGTGCATCCAGGAAATATCAAGGCCTTCAGCCTCTCTTCTCTTGAGACCGCGCTCGACTGCCTCACCGACTGCAACTGCCTGTGCGCAGGTGAAGGAAACAGTAGCGTTGATGGAGATTCCGCGATAGGTCAGCTCTTCGAAAGCCTCGACGCCGGCTTTGCTGGTAGGAGCCTTGATCTGGCTGTTGGGAACCAGAGCTGCGAGCTTGCAAGCCTGCTCGACCATGAGGTCTTTGTTGCAATAATATTTCGCATTGGTCTGGAAGGAGATGCGGCCCTTCTGACCATGAGACTCTTCAAACATAGGAAGAAGGAGCTTGGAAGCCTTTGTGCCGAGCTTGCCGATGATATCCCATGCAACATCGTCTTCTGTCCATGTAGGGTTCTCAGCGATCACCTGCTTGATGGTGTCTTCCCAATCAGGAAGCTCTTTCTTCAGAACGTTACCAACGATAACAGGGTTGGTGGTTGCGCCGGAGCCGCCGTTCTCGATCGCATAAGCCAGCTCTTTGCAGCTGCAGGAGTCATTCCAGAACTCGGTCTGCGGGAAGGTTGCAACCATTTCATTTAACTTAGACATCTTTTACCCCTCTCTTTCTTGAAAAGAAAATTTATAGTGTTTACTTTTTCATGTTGTGGATTATGCACACCTCCGCACGCTTGTGCCGCGTGCGTTCTGCGTGCTTAATCATCTCTCTTTGTGCTTTTAGAATAGCACGCACGTCGGTTGCGTGCAAGCACTTTTTCGCATTTCTTTTTACTTTCTCCAAAATGCACAATTTGACATGTGTTCGTTTGTGCATTTTTAAGGAGAAAAATCCTTTGTTCCGGCGGCTGCCGTCATTGGATCTGCAGACATCCCCTGATTCCGTCCAAAAGTACCTGAAATACAGGTTTTAAAAGCCTCTCATGGAATAGTACGGAAGTGTTTTTTCAGGTAACGGAAGCATTATTTAACGATTATTTCTGCTCTGTTTTTCCGTCTTCGCGTGCAGTCCGAAATCATGTTGTTTTCCGCGGACATTTTGCATGCGTTCCGGCGCAAAACAGCTTCATTTTGCACGCACATTGCACGCGCTTCAAAGGACAAAAACACCCCCTGCCGTGAATGACGGGCATCCACAACAGAGGGTGATCTGCTGTAAAAAGAATTAAACAGACCTGATCCAAATGCCGTGAATAATCATGTTTGAACCCAACCGGATTATGGTCTTATTTAATTATCAACCTGTAATTATATGTGTTTCCGTATAATTACAATGGCCGGTACATTATGCCTCGATCTCGGAAAGCTTGACGGGTCTGCCTTCCTTGAGGGACTTCTTGGCCGCGATCGCGATACGGACGGGCTCAAGTCCATC
>OCVV011342055.1_pt1 | contig 26358 bp, 20 predicted proteins | sample 1539721 | NCBI WGS metagenome assembly OCVV01 (sample SAMN02144230, study PRJEB22623) | gut metagenome | biome: sheep rumen | host: Ovis aries | place: New Zealand | reverse complement strand
TTCTTCACTGTAAATTTGATTCCTTCTACTCATAATGGGTACACATCTTAATTGTTATTAAATGTGTCTACCTATATCAGTATAAGTCATACAGGCGGAAAAAAGCTAAATTGGAATCTGACCTTGTGAATGTAAGACCACAAAGCACAATATTATATATAAAGAAACCCGACGATTTTTCGCCGGGTTTCTTTGTGTGAAATAGAGTAGGGGAATTACTTTGTCCAGCGCGGGTCGCCGATGCCGTAGTACTTCACGTCCTCGTTGCCAACGGTGAAGTCGCCGGCGGCAGCGTTCTTGAACTGCGGGTCGACTTCCTTACCGGTGGTGTCGAACCAGGAGATGGCCTCGGTGTTGCCATCGGCCAACGAGAGCAGGTTCTGGGTGTTCCAGTAGTAGTTGTTCTCGAGGGTCGGGGCAGCATCGGTAGACTTCTGGTTGGCAAAGCCACGCTTGTTGTTGAAGTCGGTCACGATGTTGTTGGTGAACGTGATCTTGTTGCCTGCATGGCGAACGTAGAAGAAGCGGTAGTTGGCACCGCCCGAGCCTACGTTGGCGAAGGTGCAGTGGTCGATCTTGATGGCGGGTGCCACATCAGCGAAGTCGCCCACGTTGTCCATACGCACTACGTCGCGCTCCTTAGCGCAGTTGTAGATGGTGGTGTTGGTGACGTTGAGCGTCTGGAACACACCCTTACGGCTGTCGAAGAAGTCGCCACCTGAGCACTCGATGTCGTGGATGAGACAGTTGTTGATGGTGATGGAGCCCACCTTCACGGCCTTGTTGATGTAGTAGAAGCCCTTCGTGTAGTTGCGAATCTCGCAGTCCTCGATAGCGAGGTGGTCGACGGCACCATCGGCTGTGAAGTCGAAGCACTGGCCACCATCGGTTCCTGTACCGTCGAGAATGACCTGATAGAGGTCGAGGCTGGCGTTGTCGATCTTCACACGACCCTTGATGACAGCACGGTCGCCGGCGCGAACGCTCTTGATGGAGAGGTTCTTGTCGACCGTGAGCGAACCGCCGAAGTCGGCTTCGTCGGTCTTGATGCCATACTCACCGGGGAAGAGGGCCAGCGTGGCTCCGTTCTCGGCAGCGGCTACGATGGCAGCGAGGTCGTCGCCAGGATTGACGGCGATAGCACCTCCGAGGTCAACAGCAGTGGTGAACTCAATCTTACCGCGGGTCTTGCCTTCGCGGGTGAGGGTAGCGGTGTAGGTGGTTTCGGGAGTGAGACCCGTCACGGTAGCGGCACCGGCAGCCACTTCAGCAGCGGTCACGGTGTGGGTGATGCCACCGGGATTGAGCGTGATGAGGTCGGCTTCCTCGCCGGCAGGCCAACGCAACGTGACGCTGTTAGCGGTGATGTCTTCGTCCTTCACGGTGAAGAAAATCTGCTCGCTCTCGGTCTTGGCATAAGCGCCCGACCACTTCGAATCGCGCGACTGGTCGCCCTCGGTGACAGCCTGCACGCGGAAGGAGTACTGAGTCTGTCCGTAGAGACCGGTTACGGTGTAGGGAATCTGGCCAGCCGTAATGCCGGTGATGGTCTTCTGAGGTGTGCCAGCGAAAGTCAGGCTGTCGTTGGCATAGACCTCGATGTTGTAGCTCGTGGCTCCATCGACGGGAGTCCAAGTGAGGCGCACGTTGGTGCGGTTGACCACGCGTGCCTCGAGGTTGGTGGGCGAGAAGTTACGTCCGTAGATGACGCTCGTAATTTCGTCGGCCACGTCGCCACACGATGCCAAGGCCAGCGTTGCCAGCCCCAGCATAAAGAGCCTCCCCCGACCCCTCCTAAGGGAGGGGAGTCCCGATATGAATTGCTTGATATTTGATTTCATAATTCAGTATTTACGTAGTTATATTGTGAATACAATCCCATTAATCGCTGAGCTGGCCGAGGTTGCCGTCGTTATTGAGCATGTTGTTGCTGGCATCGATGAAGCACTTCCAGATGGGCCACACGCAATGGGTGCTGGGCGTTGCAACATAAAGACCATCGATGATGTCGTCGGTCAGGATGATGCCCTTGCTGTCCTCGAACCAGTTCTTCGACTCCCAACCTTCGGCTGTGATCGTGTTGATGTAGTCGGCATCGTTCTCGCCCTTGTTGAGACCGTAGACGCGAATGTCGTTGGCATCTTCAGAGGGATAGAGGAAGACCTTGTCGGGCAGTCCTTCGTAGGCACCAGTGCGGGTGGCGAGCGCCTTGAGCTTGGTCTTGGCTTCAGCCATCTTCTGGTCGATGATACCCCAGCGAACGAGGTCGTGCTTGCGCAGGGCCTCGCCGGCGAACTCAAGAGCGCGCTGCTCGTAGATGCCCTGACGGAAAGCCGACTGGTTGGCGGTGTACTTAGCCTGGAGGGCTGCCACCTTGGCGGCAGGCAGAGCGCGGTCGAGCACGGGCTTCATGTAGCTCCATGCGGCGGCGGTGTTGCCGAGTTCGTTTTCAGCTTCAGCAGCCATCAGATAGACGTCAGCCAAACGCATGTACTGCCAGTTGACACCATCGTCGTTGGTAGAGGTAACGATGCGGTTCATCCACTCGTAGCGCAGCTTGCCGAACATCCAGCGGGTGTTGCCGGTGAGCACAACGTGCGACTTGCCGTCGACGAGCTGGTTGCCCCATTCGTAAGGCACGCAGGTGATGTCGCGGCGAATGTCGTCGGCATCATAGTCGTAGTAGAGCGTGGGCACGGGGCCGTTGACACCACCCTGAGCCTGCTGCGTGTACTGGTCCTTGGCGCGGTGACGCACACCCCAGGTGTAGAGCACGCGGCCACGACCAGCCGAGAAGGGAATCTCCCAGAGGCTTTCGCCACCAGCGGTCACGTTGTCCTGGCAGAGTTTCAGGAAGTTGTCCTTGAAGGCACCCAGTTTGCTGGAGCCGTGGGCAATGACTTCCTCGCACTCCTTGCGGGCAATCTCGTACATCTTCTGTGGAGCCAGGTCGGCATCCTTCGAAAGGCGATAGCCGTCGCCACGAAGACCGTAGCCACCGGCATAGAGAGCCAGACGTGCACGGAGCCCCTTGACGAAGTCCTTGTTGATGCGCTCAGTGGACTTGGTGATCTTGTTCTCGTTAGCCCAGTAGCAGTAGTTCTCGGCCTCCTCGAGGTCGGCGAGCAGCTGCTTGTAGATGACGTCGCGGTTGGTGCGCGGCAGGTAGAGGTTATCAGAGTTGTTGGGCTCGAAGCGAGCGGGCACGTCGCCCCAGGCCTTAATGAGGTCGTTGTAGATGACGGCACGCAGCGTGAGCGCTTCACCCAGCAGCTGAGCCATGTCGGGATTCGACTCGATGTTGCCATACTTGCGCAGTCCCTCAATGGCAAGGTTGGCACGCTCAATGCCCTCGTAGAACTTGGCGTAGGCATTGTTCGTGGTGTTCATCTGGCCGTTAGCATCGAGCGTGTTGTAGTTCCAGAGGCTCTGCTTGTCGGAGAGACGGTCGTTGTAAGACGGCGTGTTGCCCCATTCCACATCGGTGTTGATGCCGTAGTAGGGCAGGAAGCGTCCGCGATAGGAGTTGGTTTCGCCAAACGACACGTGAATGGACATCACCTCAGCCTCGGCCAGCGAATAGGTTCCGAAGACGGACGAGGCATCGAGTGACGAGATGCTGGGTGCGTCCATGTCGCAGGAAGCCAATCCCATCACAGAAAGCGATAATATAGAAAGCTTAATATAATTCTTCATAATGTTTGTCCTCCTCATTTTTTAGAAATTCAAGTTCAGACCAACAACGAACGAGCGGCTGCGCGGATAGCACGAGTAGTCGCAGTTAGGCGTAAGGGCCGTCTTGCGAATACCGTCGGCCTCGGGATCGAAACCTGTGTAGTCGGTGATGGTGATAAGGTTATAGCCAGTTACGTAGAAGCGGAGGCTGCCAATGCCAATCTTGCTGGTGAGCGAGTTGGGCAGGGTGTAGCCAAGGCTCAGCGTGTTGAGGCGCAGGAAGGAAGCATCCTCGAGGGCCCAGTCGGTAAGGATGAACTTACTCATGTAGGGGCTCCACATGGTGGTGTTCTGGTTGAGCTCGGCCAGGCGGGCAGGATCGTTGGAGAGCAGTCCTGTAGCGGGATCGAGGTTGGTCCAGCGCTTGCCTGCCTCCATGATGCTGGAGAGGCTGCGATACTGATACTTCGAAGTAGAGGTGTACTCAATCTTGTTGGCGTTGTAGACCTGATTGCCGATGCTGTAGTTGAAGTTGGCAGCGAGGTCGAAGCCATAAGCGCGAACGTTGATGTTGAAACCACCGAAGATGTCGGGATTGACCGTTCCGATCTTCGTGATGTCGTCGGCCGTGATCTTGCCGTCAGGACCGCCATCCTCAGCGCCGGCGATATCCATCAACTTCAATGAGCCAGGACGCACCTCGCCGATGACAGATTGAATGGGTTTGCCGTCATGTCCGAGCCAGCCTTCCTTCTCGTCGTAGCCGGAGAAGTCGCTCACTTCGTAGCGGCCAGAGCCAGCGAGCTTGTAGCCCATGAGCGTACCGAGCTGTTCGCCCACGGCAATCATGTAGTCGTTGCCAATCTCGGTAGAAGCCCAGTTGGTGTTCCAACCATAGTCTTCCATGATGCCAAGGCTCTTGATCTTGTTGCGGTTCAGGGCAATATTGCCACCGAGGTCGATGCCCCAGTCCTTCTTGTTGACGGCGTGCCAGGTGAGGCTGAGCTCAACACCCTTGTTCTCGGTCTTACCCATGTTGCGATACTGCGTGTCGTAGCCGGTACCACCTACGGGGAACTCGATGAGCAGGTCCTTCGTAGTGTTGATGTAGCCTTCGATGCTACCGTTCAGAGCGCCGCCGAAGAGTGTGAAGTCGAGACCGAGGTTACGGGTGATGGTGGTTTCCCACTTCAGGTCGGGATTGGCCATGACCTTCGAGGGAGCCCAGTAAGAAGAGACGCCGTTCACCCACGAGGTGGTCTTCGGCTCGTACATCTGAACGAGCTGGCCCACGGGGATGTTGTTGTTACCGGCGGTACCATAGCTCAGACGCAGCTTCAAGTCGTCGAGCCACTTTGTGGTGCCGGCCATGAAGGGTTCGGAAGAGATACGCCAAGCGATGGCTGCCGAGGGGAAGTAGCCCCAGCGGTTTTTCTTCGAGAACTTCGAGCTGCCGTCAGCGCGGAACGTAGCGCTGAGGAGGTAGCGGTCGAGGAAGTTGTAGTTGACGCGGCCGAAGAACGACAGCAACTTGTCGTCGGCGCTGTAGACGTCGTCGATGCTATAAGGCGACTGAGCCTGAGCGGTGAGGCGCCAAGCGGTGACGGCATCGAAGTCTACGGGATAGCCGTGAGCTTCATCGGCATCGACGTGCTTCTTGGTGATGATGTACTCATGACCGACGAGCACGTTCAGCGAATGGTCGTCGCTGTTGATGAGCTTCTTGAAGTCGTAGTTCACGGTGTTAGTGTTGCGGAAACGATGACGGAAGGTGTCCGTAATGCGGATGGCCGGCATGTTCTGCACGTTGACGGCGGGCACATTCTTAATATAATAGGTAGAAAGACCCCAGAAACGCTTGTCGTTCTCGGTGTAGTCGTCGTAGCCAAACTCAGTCTTGAGACGCAGGTTGGTGTAGACTTCCCATCCGAACGCTCCAGCGATGTTCAGGTTCTTGCGGTTCTTCTTTCGGTCGTTGTCGCGCTGCACCTGCAGGGGGTTGTAGAGGTTGCCCAGCTCGTCGTCGGCACTACCGGCCGAAGCATCGAAGTTCTTCAGGGGGAACGGCGAGTAGAGGATGGCATAGCGCAGACGGTGGTCGGAGTCGTAGGAGCCCGTGGCATCGTTGGCACCGCCACCGCGGATGTCGGTGTTGGCATAACGGGCCTGGAAGTCGAGCGTGGTGCGCTTCGAAGGCTTAGTGTTCAGTTTGAGCGAGAAGTTGTCACGCTTGAAGTTAGAGCCAACCTGGATGGCCTTGTCGTTCATGTGGGCATAGCTGAAGGCATACTTGATGTTCTCCGAACCACCGTTGATGTTGATGTTGTGGTTGAAGGTATTGCCCGTGCGGCCGTAGACGAGGTCCTGCCAGTCGTTGGTCTCGATGTTGTCATACATATCGATGTCCTGATAGTTGCCGAAGTAGTCGGTGTAGGAGGAAATCTTCTCAGGGTTGTTACCGTTCTTCAGCAGGGCGAGCTCATACTGCCATGTGGCATAGTCGCGCGCGCCGATGACATCCATCTTCTTGGCAATCTTCTTCCATGAGTAGTAGGCGTTGTAGCTCACCTTGGTCTTGCCTTCCTTACCGCTCTTGGTGGTGACGAGGATAACGCCGTTGGCACCACGCGAACCGTAGATGGCGGTCGACGAAGCGTCCTTCAGCACGGTGATGTCCTCGATGTCGTTGGCAGGAATGTCGCTGATGCCGTCAACGGGGAATCCGTCGACGATGTAAAGCGGGTCGTTCGACTGGGTGATGGAGCCGCCACCACGAACGCGAATCTTCACTTCGGCGTCGGGTGAACCTTCAGTAGTAGTGATTTGCACACCAGGCATCTTACCCGTCAGGGCCTCCGAAGCGTTGGCCACGGGGACAGCCTGCAGCACTTCGCTGTTCACGGTAGCTACCGAACCCGTCAGGTCCTTTTTCTTTACAGTGCCGTAACCGATGACCACCACGTCGTTCAGACTTGTGGCTTCGTCTTCGAGCACTACGTTCACATCGCTCTTGCCGGCTACGTCGACGGTCTGCGTCTTCATACCGATGTACGAAATCGTCAGCTTCTTCGACGAACCTTTGAGCACTAACGAGAAGTTGCCGTCAATATCGGTCACGATGCCGTTACCGGTGACACCCTGTTCCATGACAGTGGCTCCGATAATGGGTTCGCCCGTATTGTCTGCAACATTTCCTTTGATTGTCTGCGCCGAGAGCGCTGAGGCCATCAGCAGCAGGAGCGACACGAGTGTCGTTCTCATGTGGTTGAAATTACCAGACATACATTAATTTAAGTTAGTTAATAATTAAATAATTGAAATAATAATTCTGATTTAGGGTTACAAAGGTACAAAAAAAAGTCCACCTTGCAAAATTATTAGTCAAAAACATTGAAAATACTTGAAATGAGTGAAAAAGAAATGGCAACACTCCTGCATTTTTGAGGAGTGTTGCCATTTGTTGTTAGGCTGATTGTGTCAGCTTATTTCTTTACAATCTTCTTGCCGCCCACGATGACGATGCCCTTGAAGGCGTTGTCGACGCGCTGGCCGGCGAGGTTGTAGATGCGGCCGTTCTGCTGGGCCTCGGCATTGATCATCTCAACACCCGTCTCGCCGGTGAACTCGTAGGCGGTGACGTTCTTCAGACCAGGTGCGCTGAAGTACTTCAGCACATAGCCGTAGAGCTTCACTTCCTTACCCAGGTTGTCGGGGTTATCCTGCAGGTTCAGGGCTGCGCGGATGTCGCCGGCAGGCAGCTGAACGGGGATGCAGTTCTCTACGTTGGTCTCGGCAGGATTGGTGGCGAGCAGCAGGTTGGTGGCAGTCTCGCAGCCCTCAGCGGTGAACTTAGCACCCTCGGCCAGCTTGGCACCATCAACGAAGCCCACGATGTAGCCCTTCACCCAAACCTTCTGCTGACCTTCGGTAGCATTGGTGTTCTCGGGAGCAGCTGCGATGACGTCCTCAACAGTCATCTCGGCAGGAGCCTCGGCCTTAGTGAAGGTCTTCTCTGCATAGATGTCGGCATCTTCCTCCCAAGCGCGCACGGTGCAGGTCTCGGTGATGGTGAACGGTTCCATGTAGCGCACCTGAGTGCTGGAGGTCTTCGGGTCGGTACCGTCGAGTGTGTAGTAGACGTCGTGGTCAACGTCAGACGGAGTGATGGTCACTACGGTAGACTCCACGAACGTGGTCTCGCCGCTGATGGTGATTTCGGCAGGAGCAGCCTCGTCGATGCTCACGAAGTAAGCATTCGTCACCTCAATCTTATCCTTATACGAACCGCGGTTGCCGATGATGGTGATCTTGCAGCCGTTCTTGATGCCCTTCTCTGCTGCCAGAGCCTGGAACTCTCCCTTGGCGCCGCCCTTCTCGGCGAGCAGGCCGTAGACGTAGACCGAACCCGTAGCATCCTCGAGGTCGAAGTTGCCGTATTTGTCGCCATCCTTCAGGTTCTTCACTTCACCCTTCAGCTTGTACCAAACCTCGGTGCTCTCGGCAGCTGCGTTGAACTCGGCGATGGTGGCATCCTTCACTTCGTCGGGCTGGGGCTCGGGCTCTTCGCCCTGACCGTCGACGCTCACGAAGTAAGCATTCACGACTTCAATCTTGTCGCCGTAAGAGCCGCGGTTACCACAGATGGTAATCTTCGTGCCGTTCTTGATGCCCTTCTCAGCAGCGAGCTCCTGGAAGAGTTTCTTCTCGCCACCCTTCTCAGAGAGCAGACCGTAGACGTAGACAGAGCCCGTCTCATCCTCAAGGTCGAAGTTACCGTAGATGTCGCCGTCCTTCAGGTTCTTCACCGTGCCAGAGAGCTGATACCAAACGGTGGTGCTTTCAGCAGCTGCATTGAACTCGGCGATGGTAGCCTTCTTAGTCTCTTCGGGCTGGGGCTCGGGCTCTTCGCCCTGGCCGTCGACGCTCACGAAGTAGGCATTCAGCACCTCAATCTTGTCTTTGTAAGAGCCGCGGTTGCCGATGATGGTAATCTTCGTGCCGTTCTTGATGCCCTTCTCGGCAGCGAGCTCCTGGAAGAGCTTCTTCTCGCCGCCCTTCTCGGAGAGCAGACCGTAGACGTAGACAGTGCCCGTCTCGTCCTCGAGGTCGAAGTTGCCGTACTGGTCGCCGTCCTTCAGGTTCTTCACCGTGCCAGAGAGCTGATACCAAACGTCGGTGCTTTCAGCGGCAGCGTTGAACTCGGCAACGGTCACCTTCTTGATTTCGCCCGGCTGTGGTTCGGGATCAGGATCGGGCGTGGTACCGCCTTCACCGAGGGTGACAGTCATAGACTTAATCTGCGTGTTGCCGCCTACGGTGATGACTACTGAAGCAGCGTCGCCGGTCCACTTACCAGTTTCGAGCTTGCCGGTATTGGCGGTGTTGTTGCCCCACTTGCTGTTGTTCAGCGTGAATTCGATGGCGGTAATGTTTTTGCCCGAGGAGGCAATGGTGAGTGTGCCGCCATACATGCGGAGCGAACCTGTCCACATGCGGTTGGGATTCTTGCCGTCGCAGGGCGATACGGTCACGGTCACGTCACCTGAAGTAGTGGACTTGTTCTCTGTGATGTCGCCGGCGTTGGAGTCGTTGCTCGAGAATCCGGAGAGTCCGAACAGCGAATACGCGTTGTCGGCAGAGAAGTCGAACTTGACTTCGTCAGCATACATGCTGCCACACAGCATCAGCAACATGCTGAGCAGCGAAAAGCGTAAATTTTTTGTCATAATTTTTGGTTTTAAGTTATACATGTTTACTATCTGCCTGCAAAGTTACATCTTTTTTTCCAATCTCCAAAATTATGAGCTGCCTTGCTTGTGAAAATCTGTTAACAGCGGTGGCTTGAAAGTTTAAATTTTATAAACGGGTGAAATGGTCTTTACAAACAGTGTTTTTATAGGATGCAAACGATGCTTTTGTAGGATATAAACGATACTTTTGTAGGATGCAAACGATGCTTTTATAGGATACAAATGGTGCTTTTGTTAGGATACAAACGGTGCTTCCATAGGATACAAACGATACTTCTATAGCCTGCAGGTGTTGTCTTGTTGTCTGCAGTCAGTTGCTCCTGTGGCCAGAAGGTTGTTGATGTTGTCTTTTGGTTGATGACAGCGATGACAGATGACAGATGGCAGTTTTTTAAAAAGTAGGGAGAGAGAGGTTCTTATTATTAAAAAGCCTCCAAAATCGGCGATTTCGAAAAACTGTCATCTGTCATCTGTCATTGGATGAAGGGGGTGGGGAGTACTATAACCTCTCCATTTCCAGGGCAGCCCAGATGAAAGGACCTACACCCTTGGCATCGTTGTCGCGGATGGGTTCTGAGATGTAGTAGTCGAACGATCCGTCGCGGCGACGGTTGTTGTCGGGACCCAGTCCAGACACCTCGCAACAGCGTGTCAGCGAGATGGTCTTGTCGGCATTGACACGGACAAACTGATCGACGATTCCGTTGAAGGCACGGATGCCTGCCTGCTTAAAGTTTTCGTCAAGCCACCCCATGCGGGCGCCCTTCAGCAATACATAAGCAAACATTGATGAGCAGCTGGCTTCCAAGTAGTTACGCTCGTCTTTCACGTCGAGCACGTCGTACCACACCCCTGTCTTTTTGTCTTGATGATTGACCACCTCAGTCATGGCTTTTTGCAGCAGGCTGAGCACCTCCTGCCGACGAGCATAGTCCTCGGGCAGAGCCTCCAAAACTTCCGTCATGGCCATAACATACCAGCCCAGGGCGCGCCCCCAAGTGTGCTTGCTTTGTCCGGTTGTGGGATCGGCCCAGAACATCTTGTGCGTCTCGTCCCAGGCATGCTTCCAGAGGCGAGTCTTGGGGTCGTAGGTGCGAAGGTCGGTCTTCGTGATTTGGTCTACGGCATCGTCGTAGTATTTCTTCACTTTCTTGGCTTTCACCATGTCGGGAGCAGCCAGCGTGTAGTAGGGCAGACCCATGAAAATGCCGTCGAGCCACACCTGATTGGCGTAAATGGCCTTGTGCCACCACACTTTTTCTTTCGTTCGGGGCTGTTTTTCGAGCTGTCGGAAGAGCGTGCGTAGTGCTTTTTCTACGTTTTCCTGCGGTTGCAGCTTATTCAGACGATAGATGTAGCGTGCCGTGCGCACGTTGTCGAGGTTGAAATCCTCGTATTTGTAGCCGGTGATGTTGCCTTCCTGGTCGATCATTTTGGCCGGATAGCGGCGCAGATATTGCAGAATCTGCTCGTTGCCGTAGGCCAGATAGGTGTCGAGCATGGCTTCCTGCTCAATGCCCATGACGTAGCTCCAACGGGGTTTCTTGGCAAAGTCGAGCATGTAGGGCTCGGGCGTGCGCTTCATTTCCGACCACGTGAGCCACTCGGAATAGCGGGCACGGCGCTCCCCCTGCTTGTCGGTGTAGGCAAAAGGCGGCTCCAGCAGCACCAGCTGGCCGTTGACGAAGAGCTGTTCGAAGTGCAGGTCGTGGCTCTTGCCTGTGCGTTTTACGGCATCACTCTGCACGCCGTCGAAGCGGCAATTCTTCACGTTGATGTTGTAGATGTTGTCCGACTCATGCAGGCCGTTGATCAGAATGCCGTACTTGCTCTTTTGGCAAGTGACGTTCTCCATGTAGACGTTTCTCACCGTAGGAATAAATCCGCGTTTTGCGGGCTCGTTGGGCTCGTATTCCAGGTTGATGCGCATCACGGCTTCGCGGCATTGTCCTACGCGCACGTTCCTCATATATATATTCTCAGTCACGCCGCCGCGGCAGGTGTTGGTCTTCAGACGAAGCACACGGTCGAGATTGGGCGAGTCCATCACGCAGTCTTCCACGAACACGTTGCGGCAACCGCCTGAAATCTCGGAGCCGATGACTACGCCACCGTGTCCATCGGCCATAGTGCAATGGCGCACGATGATGTTTTCCGAAGGAATGTTCCAAAGGCGTCCGTCCTCGTTGCGTCCGCTCTTGATAGCGATGCAGTCGTCGCCCGTCTGGAAACGGCAGTTCTCAATGAGCACGTTCTCGCACGACTCAGGGTCGCATCCGTCGCCGTTGGGGCCGTCGTTGATGATGGTGAGTGCGCGCACGGTGATATTCTTCGACAGCAGGGGATGCACCACCCAGAAGGGCGAGCGCAGCAGGGTGACGCCTTCGAGCAGAATGTTTTCACACTTATAAAGGTTGATGAGCTGTGGGCGCAGGCCTTTTCCCTGGAACTGGCGCTCCTCGATAGGGGTGCCGGCTTCGGCATATCGGAACAGCAGCGGGCGGCCCACCTTCTGGCTCTCGACGGTCTCGGGAGTCCAGCCGTAGGTGTCCTTGCCACACATCGGCCACCACGTCTCGTTGGAGCCGTTGCCATCGATGGTGCCGCGGCCGGTGATGGCGATGTTCTTCTCGCCGTAGGCATAGATGCAGGGCTGATAGTTCATGAGGTCCATGCCCTCCCAGCGTGTCTTCACGATGGGAAACAGCTTCGTATCGAAGGCAAAGAGCAGGTGGGCGCCCTCTTCAAGATAGAGGTTGACATTGCTCTTCAGGGTGATGGGACCTGTGGTCCAGGTGCCGGCCGGCACTATCACGCGTCCGCCGCCAGCCTTCGAACAGGCTGCAATGGCTTTGTTGATGGCCTTCTGGTTCTTGTCGGGCTTGGCGTTCAGCTTGGCTCCATACTTCGTGATGGGAAAGTCGCGCGCGGCAAACTCCGGAGCTTTGACGTTGTTCTCGATTTGCCGGTAGAGCTCGTCGTTCCACCCTTGGGCCTGTGTGCCCAAGGAGATGAGCATCATGGCGAGCAATAGTTTCAATGTCTTCATTGTTGTAGAGGGTTGTTAGGTTTGGTCATTCGGTTGATTTTTTTTCAAGTGCAAAGATACAAAAAAGATAGTATACAACTGCCGAAAAAGGCAAGATTTTAGGCTTTTTTCGGTCTGGAAGTGTTAAATATGCAAATTTCCTGCCGTAAAATTTGCATGTTTCGATAATAAAACCTATATTTGCCACGTGTTTTTATGATTTCAATCCTTTTCTGAAATCGTTCCTCGAGGTTGGTAGCATCCTGCACCAACCTCTTTTTTTGCATTTTTTTTGATTAAAATTTGGTGGAAAGGCGAATTTGTCTTATCTTTGCAGGCGAATTTAATATAAATCAATCAGAGTTATCAACAATTTAAACATCAGAACGCCTATCGAAACATCATTTACTTAAGAATCAAAAACTTAAAGAAATGAAGAATCTGAACGGTATGACCGACGAGGAGTTGGCCTTATCTTACGTTAATGGCGACAACAGGGCGTTCGACTTATTGTTGGCTCGGAATCAGTCTAAACTCTATGCCTACATTCTGTTCGTGGTGCACGACCGCGATCTGGCCGACGATGTGTTTCAGGAAACCTTCGTCAAGGTGATCTCGCGCCTGCAGGAAGGACGCTATACCGCCAGCGGCAAGTTCTCGGCATGGCTCATGCGCATTGCCCACAACGTGATCATGGACTGGTATCGCGAGCAGAAGTCCGACCGCATCGTGGAACCCACGGAAGGCAACGACCTGTCGAACCTGAGTGGCGAGCACCTCTTTGAAGGCAACATTGAAAACCAGTATGTCAACACGCAGGTGATGAAAGACGTGCGCAAGATTATGGACAACCTGCCTGCTCCGCAACGCGAAGTGGTCTATATGCGCTACTACCAGCAGATGTCGTTCAAGGAAATTTCTGAGACCACCAACGTGAGCATCAATACGGCGCTGGGACGCATGCGTTACGCCATCATGAACATGCGCCGCATGGCTAAGGAACACAACGTGGCGTTGCAGCTTGACTGATTGTTCCTCAGTTTCTGGGAAATAGTCTTGCTTCGGCGTCAGATGAAAATGATAGTTTGAATATGAAGAAACAATATATCCTGGCTTGTGCTGCCTTCCTCTTGTTGGCAGGCGGCACTTTGCAATCCTGCAAGGAAAAGAAACTAAGCGACGTGATTATCACCACTAAGCCTGTGGAGGAAAAGAAACTGCCCACGCAGAAAGTGGGCGACTACGAAATGGAGACTCCCGTCGATTGGGTGGGTTCGACCTATCAGGTAGTAGTGGAGCGCAAGGCTGACGAGTCGCTTCCGCTGGCCGACGATGGTCAGGGCAACAAGTATTTCGACAACCGCATCAGCGTGCGCGTGGTGAGAAAGGACGGCAGCGAGTTTTTCAACCGTACGTTCACGAAGGAGGACTTCTCGGCCTACGTGGATGCGCTCTACAAAAAGAACAGCGCCTTGTTGGGCATCGTGCTCGACAAGGCTGAAGGCGACTATCTGGTGTTTGCTGCCAGTGTGGGCTCGCCCGACAAGATGAGCGACGAATATGTTCCGCTGGTGTTGAAGATTTCGCGCTTTGGCGATGTCTCTGTCAGTAAGGACACGCAGATGGATATTTCGTCCGACCAACAAGGACTGCCGCAGTTGCCGGCTGAAGACGAAGAAGAGGATGGCGTTTGACGACCATCCTCTTCTCTTTTATTTATCAAAGCTTCACAACCTGCTTTTCTTACTCAAGCAACGGTTCTCAAAAAAAAGTCAGAACTTCGCCATCTTGATGGCAACCACAGCGCACTCGTCGCCTTTGTTGCCCAACTTCCCGCCCGAACGATCCTTAGCTTGTTGCAAGTCGTTGGTGGTCAGCAGGCCATAGATGACGGGTATCTCGCTTTTGGCATTCAGACGAGCTACCCCGTAGGTCACACCCTGACAGATGTTGTCGAAGTGGGGCGTCTCACCCCGAATGACGCATCCGAGGATGATGACGGCATCGTAGCCGCCATTGAGGCACATCTGGTGGGCTCCGTAGATGAGTTCGAAAGAACCTGGCACGGTTTTCACGTGGATGTTCTCGGGCAGCGTGCCATGTTTCTCGAGCGTACTGACGCATCCCTCCAGCAAAGCTCCCGTGACTTCCAGATTGCGTTCGGCCACCACGATGCCAAAGCACATGTTGCTGGCATCAGGCACCTTCGAGAGGTCGTAGTCGGAAAGGTTGTGAAGTATTGTTGCCATGTTTTTACTCGCTCAGGCGCTGAATGTACTTGTCGATTTCCTGACTCTGAACGAGAGCCGAGTTGATGTACTTCTTCTTGATGTCCTGATACATCTTCAGAGCCTCTTCCTTATTGCCCTGAGACTCAACGAGCTCAGCAGCCTGCAGGCGGAAGGTGGGAGCAATGCTGTTGTTGATACCGTCAGCACCCTGGCTGTCAGCCATGTCGGCAGCTTTCTTCAGCGCGCTAATGGCCTTGTCGAGCTGGTTGACGTGGGCATAAGCGTTACCCAAAGCAGCAATGGCTGCGGGGCTCACAACAGCGTCGTCGGCAGGTGAATACTGGTCGAGGAACTTCACAGCCTCTTCCCACTTGCCCAGGTTGGCATAGCAGAGACCTGCATAGAGCTTGGCCAGATTGCCGGCATCGGTCGAGCTGTAGTCGCTTGCAATCTTCAGGAAACCTGCATAGCTGGCTCCGTCGCCGTTGAGGGCCTTGTCGTACTGGTCGGCGTTGAAATACTCCTGACCGCGGCCAAGAGCTGTGCTGGCCTTATCCTCGCGCGGACCTGCGATGCTCTTGTAGATGAAAATACCAGCGATGACTGCCAGCAGGGCAATCAATGCAATGATGAGATACTTCTTGTACTTCAGCACAAAAGCCTCTGATTTGTTCAGTGTCTCGTTCATGTCGAGCACTTCCTGATTCTTTTTGTTTGCCATTTGTTTTTTATGTTTTTGTTTTGTTTGTTCACGTTTGTGCATAAAACGGTGCAAAGGTACAAAAAAGATAAAAGACGAAAGATGAAAGAGGAAAGTTTTTTCCTCATTTAACATAAATTTATACACAATTGCGCCCTTTTTCCCGTGATTTTTTGACTTTTCTTTTATCCTGCGCTTAAAAAACAAGTCGAAATGTGTCGCTTCAGAGGATTTTTTAGTAACTTTGCAGTCCAATGATACTGAAACAACTATCCGTCATCAACTATAAAAACATCTTGTCGGCCGACATTACGCTGTCGCCGAAGATGAATTGCTTCATCGGTCACAACGGTGAGGGTAAGACCAACCTGTTGGATGCCGTCTATTACCTGTCGTTCTGCCGAAGTGCCTTCACGGCCATCGACTCTCAGGTCATGAACCACGATCAGGATTTTTTTGTGCTGGAGGGCACCTATGGCGAAGACCATCCCGAGGCAGCAGATGAAATGTGTATCTACTGTGGAATGAAGCGTGGTACGAAAAAGCATTTCAAGCGCGACAAGAAGGAGTATCGACGCTTGTCGCAGCACATCGGATTGATACCGATAGTCTTTGTTTCTCCCTCCGACACGTTGCTCATCGATGGCGGTGGCGACGAACGCCGCCGGTTGATGGATATGGTCATCTCGCAATATGACCGGACCTACATCGACGCTCTTGCCAACTATAACAAGGCTCTCCAACAGCGTAATGCCCTGCTGAAGATGGAGCAGGAACCTGATGCAGCCCTGCTCGACATCTGGGAGCGCGAAATGGCCTCTAACGGCGAACAACTGTTTGCCAAACGCAGCGCCTTTGTTGATGAACTCATCCCGCTCTTTCAGGACATCTATCAGCAAATAGCCGAAGGAAAGGAAGAGGTGTCGCTGAGTTATGTGTCACATTGCCAAAGAGGTCCGCTGCTGGAAGTCATCCAGCGTGATCGCATGAAGGACAGGGCCGTGGGCTATTCGTTGCATGGCGTTCATCGCGACGACCTGGAAATGTTGCTTGGTGGCTATCCCGTGAAGCGAGAAGGCAGTCAGGGCCAGCATAAGACGTTTGTCCTTGCGCTGAAGCTGGCTCAGTTCTTTTTCCTTAAGCGTACGGCCAGTGCCACCACGCCGTTGCTGCTGCTCGACGACATTTTCGATAAGCTCGATGCCCGTAGGGTGGAGCAAATCGTTCACCTCGTGTCGGGTGATAGTTTTGGGCAGATATTCATCACCGACACCAATCGCGACCATCTTGACCAGATACTTCTCAACAGCAACCTTGATTACAAGATTTTCCACGTCGAGCAGGGTGAAATTATTCCTAAATAATAAAACCGTCAATCCGCAACTATGTTTAAACGCCAGGTACAATCGCTCTCAGAAGTCTTGCATCAATTGCTCAGGCAGGACGGGTTGGAAACACCGCTTCGACAGAAGCGGCTGCTTGATGCGTGGGAAACGGTGACGGGATCGATGGTGGCACGCTATACGGGCGAGAAGTTCATCAAGAACCAGACGCTACACGTAAAAATAACAAATCCCGCCCTTCGGCAGGATTTGTCTATGATGCGCTCGCAATTGCTGAAGCGTTTGAATGCCGAAGTCGGCGCAATGGTGATTTCAGATATTCACATCTACTAATTTATTATTATTCTTCTAACCCAATCTGTTATGTTCTGGCTACCATGACAGAGCGGATGTGGAGTGGGGTGTAGTCGAACGGGCCTACGCCCCATGCCACCTTTTGCTGCTTCCCTTTGGGAGCGGTTGCTTCTGGCAGCTTTGGGAACGCTACTCCCTCGCTGAAGATGCGGAGGGCTTCGATGATGACGGGGTCGTCCTGATTGATGTACTGATGCCAAGAGTTCTCGTCGAGAATATTGTAGATGATGCGCGAATTGATGAAGCGCTCCAGCAACTTGTGCGACTTCTGAATCAGCAGGTTACGACGCTTCAGCCCATGTCCGTCGGCATAAGCGGCAAACTTCTCCACCATATTTTGTTTGACGAGATAAGCGGCCAACTTCTTCATGTCCTTAAACTCACTCAGTCTCTGGCGGTTATCGTCGGTATAGGCGAAGGCAAACTGCAGGATGAGTCCGCTCATGGCAGCCTGTTTGTAGTAGCTGGTCATGTCGACTGTGTCCTCTGGCACGAAGATATCGGGCGTGATGCCGCCACCGCCAAACACCTCACGGCCGATGCCCGTATGATAGGCGGGTCCCGTGTGCTTGATGCTGTCTTGCGAGAAGAACTCACCGTGCTCGTAGCGCGTGATGATGTCCAGTTCGTAGTCTTGGTCGTGGCCAGGCTCGTAGGGCTTCTGAATGCAGCGTCCTGAGGGCGTGTAGTAGCGGGCAATGGTCAGTCGGATGAGTGAATGGTCGTTGAATTCAATCTGCTGCTGCACCAATCCCTTGCCGAATGAACGGCGACCAATAATGGTGGCGCGGTCGTTGTCTTGCATGGCTCCGGCGAAAATTTCTGCTGCCGATGCCGAGCCTTCGTTGATGAGCACCACCAACGGTATCTGCTGATAGCTGCCGTGTCCGTCAGAACGATATTCCTGACGGGGCGACTTGCGACCTTGCGTGTAGACGATGAGCTTGTTCTTAGGCAGGAACTCATTACTGATCTGTATAGCTCTGTCAAGATAGCCACCCGTATTGTCACGCAGGTCGATGATGAGATTGTCGAATCCCTCCTGAGAAAGCGTGGCCAGTGCTACCAGCAACTCGCCATAGGTGGTTTCTCCAAAGTTCTTGATGCGGATGTAGCCCGTATGGTCGTCAATCATATAGGTCGACGTGATGCTGCGCTGGGGTATCTCGCCACGGGTGACCGTGAACTGCTTTACGCCCTTCTGTCCGTATCTCATCACCCCGATCTTGACCTTCGTGTCTCTGGGCCCTTTCAGTCGGCGCATGGCTTCCTGATTGGTAACCTGCTTACCAATGAAGGAGCTGTCGTCAATGGTCACAATCTTGTCACCTGCCAGCAGGCCAGCCCTTTCGGCAGGGCCGTTCTTGATGACGCCCTGCACGTGGATGGTGTCTTCGCGAATGACAAACTCGATGCCCACACCTGAGAACGAACCCTTGAGGTCGTCGTTGGTGGCTTGCACCTCTTTCGCTGTCATGTAGACGGAGTGGGGGTCGAGTTCGGCCAATATCTGCGGAATGGCCTTCTCCACCAACGAGTCGAGGTTCACCTTGTCAACATACTGGTCGTCGATGATGTGGAGCAAGTTGTTCAGTCGGTTGCTTCCGCTGTTGATGATGTTCAGCCGGTTGCCGCCAAAGTGGTTGGCATAGAAAGTGCCGATCACAATGCCCAGCACTACGCATAGTGCCAGCATAACGGGCATATACCTATTCTTGTTGTTCATAAGCTTCAGTCTCCTAAGTAAATGACTTCAATTCCAGCACGCTCAAGTAGTTCGATGCCATCGGTAAGGCGATATTTCTCGCCGTAGACAACGCGCTTGATGCCGGCCTGAATGATAAGCTTCGCACACTCGATGCAGGGCGAGGCGGTGATGTAGATGGTGGCTCCGTCGCTATTGTTCGACGAGCGTGCCAACTTGGTGATGGCGTTGGCCTCAGCATGCAACACATAGGGTTTCGTAACGCCTGCATCGTCTTCGCAGATGTTTTCGAAGCCGCTGGGCGTACCGTTGTAGCCGTCGCTGATGATCATCTTCTCTTTTACCACCAAGGCTCCCACCTTGCGGCGCACGCAGTAGCTGTTTTCAGCCCATATGCGGGCCATTCGCAGATAGCGTTGATCGAGCAATGCTTGCTTTGATTCCATATATATAATAGTTGCTTTTTACTCTTTCACTTTTCTCTTGATTCCGTTTCGCTCGAGCAGAGCGTCGATGGTAGGCTCACCACCACGGAAACGCTTGTAGAGCGTCATGGGATGTTCTGTTCCTCCACGCGAAAGCAAGCAATCACGGAAACGTTGGGCCGTCTGCTGATTGAAGATACCCTCGCGCTTGAACACGCTGAAGGCATCGGCATCGAGCACCTCCGCCCACTTGTAGCTGTAGTAGCCGGCAGCATAGCCTCCTGCCATGATGTGTGAGAACTGCACGGTCATGCAGGTGTCTTTCAGTTGCGGCATGATGATGGCTTCCTTCCATGCTTCTTTCTCGAAAGTCTTGATGTCGTCGTCGAAGGCATCGCTCTTGGTGTAGTAAGCCATGTCGAGCAGTCCGAATGATACCTGACGCAGACAACCATAGGCAGCCATGAAGTTTCGGCTTCTGATGATGCGGTCGATGAGTTCGTCGGGCAAGGGCTCGCCTGTCTGGTAGTGGAAGGCAAAGGTGCGCAGGAATTCGCGCTCAACTGCATAGTTCTCCATGAACTGCGAAGGAAGCTCCACAAAGTCCCACCATACATTGGTGCCAGAAAGGCTTTCGAAGCGAGTGTTGGCAAACATGCCGTGCAGCGAATGGCCAAACTCATGCAGGAACGTCTCCACCTCGCCGAGCGTCAACAGGGCTGGCTTCTCGGGCGTGGGCTTCGTCAGGTTCATCACCACGCTGACATGGGGCCTCACGTTCTTTTCCTTGCGTAGTTCTCCTTTCGCCGTGCGATGTTCCTTCTCAATCCACTGTCCCTGAAACTCTGTCATCCATGCACCGCTTTGCTTACCCTTCCGAGGGTGGAAGTCGGCATAGAAGACGGCCAGATAGGAACCGTCGCGGTCGAACACCTCATAGGCTTTCACGTCTGGATGGTAGACGGGTATCTGAGCATTCTCTTTGAACGTGATGCCATACAGGCGATTGGCGAGGCCAAAGACGCCTTCGATGACTTTTTCGAGTTGGAAGTAGGGACGCAGCATCTCTGAGTCGAGGTTGTAGCGCTCCATCTGCAGCTTGTGGCAGTAGAAAGAGAAATCCCATGGCTCCAGCTTCTCGTCAGTCATTTTCTGCACCTCGTTTACTTCCTCAATGGCTGTAGGCTTATAGGCATCAATGAGTTCGTGGAGTAGTTTGTAGACATTGGCGGCGCTACCAGCCATACGATGTTTCATCACATAGTCGGCATAGGTGTCGTAGCCCAATAGCTGGGCCAGTTCGCGCCGCAGGTTGATGAGACGTTTGCAAATTTCCAGATTGTTCTCGCTGTTATCGTGCGTACACTCTGTGTTCTTTGCCATGTATAACTGCCGTCTTAGTTCGCGGCGGTGGTTGTAGGTCATGAAGGGTGAGTACGACGGATGGTCAAGCGTGAACACCCATCCTTCCTTCCCACGTTCGCGAGCAGCTTCAGCCGCAGCCTCGCGGGCGGTGTCGGGAAGTCCTTCAAGATCATTCTCATCGGTGATGTGCAGTTCAAAGGCTTTGTTTTCCTTCAGCAGGTTCTGCGAAAACTGCAACGACAGCAGGCTGGCTTCCTCTGTGAGTTGGCGAAGACGCTCCTTACCTGCATCGTCGAGCAATGCTCCGCTACGCACAAAGCCATCGTAGCACTTGTCAAGCAACATTTGTTCCTCAGGAGTGAGTTCGCCGTGGTGCTCATATACATATTTCACGCGCTCAAACAGGCGTGGGTTCAGACTAACATCGTTGGCGTGTTTGGTCAGAATAGGACTCATCTTCTGAGCCAATGCGTCGAGCTCGTCGCAAGTCTCTGCACTCATCATGTTCGAGAAAACGGTCGACACGCGTCCCAGCAGGTCGTAGTAGTGATCGTCTTTCTCGTCGTCGCGCCTCACGATGGTGTTCTCAAACGTTGGCTCGTCGGGGTTGTTAATCGTTTTTTCTATTTCCTCGTCGTCACGACGGATGCCTTCCATAAAGGCTTCCTCGTAGTCTTCGAGCCTAATCTTATCGAATGGCACGGTCTCATGCGGCGTGTCGTAATGTAGGAAAAACGGATTGATGCGTTCTGCAGTTGTCGTATCCTTAGTCATTGTTTTGTTGCTTTCTCTCAAATTGAATGTGTCCACCTGCCTGTGCAGCGTGTGGATATCGTGATTATCTGAACTGCAAAATTAGGAAAAAATTATTCACTCGCGTGCGCGCATATATTCTTTTAATGATACTTTAACCTCTCTTAACGCGTAAAATGCTGGTATGAAGGAGAAAAGGCTCTTTTAGGCGTTAGCAGACGCGTCGGTGTTTGTATTGCGATTAGGGCAGTAGCTGGCGAAGGTCTTCTATCTCAATGCGTCCGCGCGAGAGTGTCAGCAGTCCTTGCGACTGCAAGCTGTTGAGTGCACGCGATACATTCAGTCGGCTGTCGTTGAGCAGTTCAGCCAAACGTGTCATTTTGATCAGGACAGTCTTCTTTCCGGTAGGCCTTAGGCAACGAGCCTCGATGAATCTCACGATGCTTTGTTTTAGGTCTTGTGAGGGTTGCAGCCACAAACGGCGTTGCAGACGCTGGCTCTGTGTTGAGATGATGTTGAGAAGATTCAGCCGGAACACGATGAACTCTTCCGTCAGGCGCATCACTTCAGATTTGTCCAGCGACATCATGTTGCAAGGGGTCTGAGCCACAAACGAACGCGTGTAACGTTGCGTCAGGCCGAAGATATGTTCTGGTTGTAAAATGGCGGGTGCTGGCAGGCTTTCGATGATGCTGTAAGTGTGGTCGGCCGAGTGGGTGGTAACTTCAAGCGTACCCTGCATCAAAAAATACAATTGGTCGCAACTATCGCCTTCGGAAACAATGGTCCGTCCCTGTTGATGGCGCTGAAAACCAAACTTTGTCTGTCCGGCCACAAGGGTCAGGTCGGTCTTGTTCATTCCCTGGAAGAGCGGGAGCAGCAACAAGCGGTCGTAGATGTTCAGTTGGTCATTCATTGTTCTTCAAGTTCTGCTGATTGCCATGTGGCGTAGTTTCCTTTTTCGTCGTTATAGATGAGATATGCCTTGATTTCAGGATGTTTCTCCAGAATCTTCTGTGCTTCGTCGAGCCCTAATACCATGAAGGATGTAGCGTAGGCGTCGGCCATCGCGCAACTGGGTGCGACAACCGTTGCCGAGAGAATGTTGTGCTGAACGGGGTAGCCTGTGCGTGGATCAATGGTGTGGGCGTATCGGCGACCGTCTTTGTAGTAGAAGTTTCGGTAGTTTCCACTGGTGGCAAGAGCCTTCAGCGTAGCGCCTCCGTCGTGCTTTGCAGGCAGTTTCAGTACAGCCTGCAGTTCGTTATTCTGATTGCTGGCATCGTCTGTTGGCTTCGTCACTCCGATGCGCCATTTCTCACCTCTGTCGTTCTTTCCTTCGACTACCACTTCGCCACCAATCTCTATCATGAAGTTGCTTACGTCTTGCCTGCGCAAGTATCGGGCAACGACGTCGCAGCCGTAGCCTTTAGCAATGGCCGAGCAGTCGAGCATTGTTCGCTGGTCTTTTTTGCTGACGCTATGGTCTTTCAAAGTAATGCTCTTGTAGCCAATGAACTGCCTGAGCGAGTCAACAGCTATCGCCGATGGTAACTGTTCGTTCTTGAAACCGAAGCCCCAGGCATTGACGAGTGGTGCCACCGTAATGTCAAAAGCGCCATCGGTCTCCTTCGAAATGCTCTGGGCGAGTCGGAATACTTCTACGAACATGGGCTGATTGCGCAGGTCTACCTGCTCGCCGCGATTGATGCGTGAGATGACTGACGAGTCATTGAACATAGACAGAGCCTCGTCTACTTTCCTGAGTTCGGCCTCGATGGCAGGCTGCAGGTCGTCCGAGGCTTCGTAAGTGATATGATAGAACGTACCGAAAATCTTTCCTTCGTTATGCCGGAAGGTCTTCGAGCGCTCTTGGCGGGCTATATAGATGGTGCCGGCAACAAGAAGCAGTAACAACGGTATTTGCCAGAGTAGTTTCTTGTTCATATCTTGCCTCAATAGGTCCCAGAAGATAGGTTAATGCTACAGTTCAATGGAAACGTTGAATGTTCCGCCGAGGCGTGCATTGCCTTGCTTGCCGTAGCCAGGCACATACCACGGACGTCCTACGTCGCCGTCGTCGTGAAAGAGTCTGCGCTTGTAGCGCACGCTCCATCCCATGCGCACCGGCCCCCATATCTTGGCGTCGATACCAAAGGCGAATTCCAGCCAGTGATAATAGCATTTCACGTCGTTAGCCCTGAAATCGGCCTTCTCGCCCCAATAGGGATCGGTGACGTCTGGGCAGTAGACGTCGAACTTGTAGTTCGTATAAGCATAACGAACACCCCCATACAGGCGGTTGGCGTCGTGCTTGTTCTTCATCAGGTTGAAGTCTATGCCAATGCGCCCATAGGGTGCGGCGGTCTTGTAGGAAAGGTGAGTGGCGGCATCTTCGCCGTCGGCCTTGCCATAGCCAAGTTCCACAATGGGGAAATACTTATCCTTCAGGTTCACCCTCAGCGCAGCCTCATATTGTCCGTAGTCGCTCAGGGCCAGTTGTAGAGGCCCAACCAAGTCAACCGACACAGCCACATTCCTGAAGAACGCTATGGAGTCGTTCTGCAGGGGAAGCATCTTTTTCTCCGTCTGAGCACGGAGGGGTAGGGTGGCCAGCAGCAACAGGCTACTCCAGATAGAGATACTTAAAATAGATGTACAAATGTGGCGTTTTCGCATCGTAAGTTACTTTTGACTTGTTGATGACAATAGAGTCGATTCCCAGTCGAGTGTGACGCACGTTCAAAATCTCGTGGAAGTAGGCAGGACTGCAGTCGATGGATTCATAGTGCGGGGCATCCCGTTTTTCTATCACAACCGTATCGGTGATGCTCCAACCCGTCGAATTGCTGCGGCGGAAATAGAGCACGTCTTCCGGATGGTTATAGCTGATGGGCAACAGGAAACTGTCGACGTTGACGACACGGTTCAGCAACACCGGGTCGTTGTTGTCGATGCGTATGGATGTGACGGTCAGCGAGTCGCTGAGGGGTGACACGGTTCCCTTCAGCTTATAGACGACGGCCACACGATTGTTCAGCGGACAGTCGATGCTACTGCATGCCACTGTCGGCAAACACAGCAGAGCTATTGCCAGTTTCTTCATTCTCTTGCCCATTGTCGCCATATCGTGCTTATGCCTTTTCCTCGCCGAGGTTGATGGTTTCCTTGATTTGATAGTCGTTGCGGTTCATCGACGAACGGCTGATGAGGTCGCCCAGGAAGCCGGCCAGGAACAACTGTGTGCCGATGAGCATAGTGGTCAGCGCTATGTAGAACCAAGGCGACGACGTAATCAGGCGTTGCGGAATGCTGTTGGCCAGGCACCACAGCTTGTCGATGCCCAGTCCCAGTACGGCAAAGAAACCGATGAGGAACATAATGGAGCCCAGGAAACCAAACACGTGCATGGGCTTCTTGCCAAAGGTGGAAAGGAACCACAGCGTCAGAAGGTCCAGATAGCCGTTTACGAAGCGGTTCAACCCCATGAACTTCGATGAGCCGTACTTGCGTGCCTGATGGTGTACCACCTTCTCGCCAATCTTGTTGAAGCCGGCGTTTTTGGCCAGATAGGGTATGTAGCGATGCATCTCGCCGTACACTTCAATGTTCTTCACCACGTCCTTGCGGTAAGCCTTCAGGCCGCAGTTGAAGTCGTGAAGGTTCTTGATGCCGCTAACGCGTCTTGCTGTAGCGTTGAAGAGTTTTGTGGGAAGTGTCTTCGACAGCGGGTCGTAGCGTTTCTGCTTGTAGCCCGAAACAAGGTCGTAGCCGTCTTCCGTAATCATGCGGTAGAGCTCGGGTATCTCGTCAGGCGAGTCCTGCAGGTCGGCGTCCATCGTGATGACCACGTCGCCCTGTGCTTCCTTGAAGCCGCAGTAGAGGGCGGGACTCTTTCCGTAGTTGCGGCGGAAGGAGATTCCTTTCACGTTGGCCGACTGCAGGCTCAGCTCGTCGATGACCTGCCACGAGCGGTCTGTAGAGCCATCGTTCACGAAGATTACTTCATACGAGAAGCCGTTGGCTTTCATCACTTTGTCTATCCAACTGTAGAGTTCACCAATCGATTCGTCCTCGTTGTAAAGGGGTATAACTACTGATATATCCATGTGTTGTATTGTTTTGTATTCTAATGGGTTACGGAGAGATTAGAACGCTTGCAGAATGCAGCAACAGGCACCGCCAAGAAGAAGCCTATGAAGATGTTTTGCATCATCAGCATGAAAGTCCATTGAACAGGCGTTACGCTTTGCATGGCTTCCACCGTCTGGGTGATTTCGGCCGTGCTGATGCCCTGCTCCTTGTAGATGTTTTCGATGAGCATGATACCATCGTTGATGATACCCATAAAGACACCGTTGTCCAGAAATCGGAAGTAGACGTACTGCACAAGTGCAAACACCAGCGAGGCGTAGACTACGCTGTAGATGCCGTGGGCAAAACCGCGCCTGAACGAAATGACGCCTTCCAGAGCCTCGTCGCGGAACGCAGACAGCCGCCAGCCCATGAAGAACGGGGTCATCATGGCCAGCAGATTGCCCCAGATTGCCTTTGGGTCAAGCATGGTCAGCGCAAAACTCGCTGTCCAGAAAAGCCCCAGAAACAATCCGTCTTGGCGGGCATAGGCCTTCAGCTGTATGAGTGTCGTCGGATTAATCATTCTTTTTCAGCCGACAAAATTACAAAAAAAACTCCATGAATGCTATCAAACGTGCAAAAATAATGCATCTGAGCATTAAATAAATGTTAAATCTGAAAAACTTTGAACGCTTAACTTTGAACTTTGAACAATTCTTTGTACCTTTGCAGCCGCAAAAACGGGAAGCTTCGTCTTTCAGTTCTTTTGCAACACGGGCAAGTCCCGTACGGCCAGCTCCCTGTGAATCCCCCAGGGTGGGAACACAGCAAGGGTAGCAGGTTGTAGCGGCGCGATACGGGTAGCTTGCCCACCCGCCTCTTTAGCTCAGTTGGCCAGAGCACGTGATTTGTAATCTCGGGGTCGTTGGTTCGAATCCGACAAGAGGCTCAA
>OCVV011306453.1_pt1 | contig 26365 bp, 24 predicted proteins | sample 1539721 | NCBI WGS metagenome assembly OCVV01 (sample SAMN02144230, study PRJEB22623) | gut metagenome | biome: sheep rumen | host: Ovis aries | place: New Zealand | reverse complement strand
TGCATCGACCGACCATCCAACGAATTTGCTCAGCCGCACGGCATAACTTGGCCATGACTCAGATTGCCATTTGCGTTTCTTGATGAGCGTTGGATTGGAGCTGATCTGACTCACAATGCTCCCATAATCGTTCTCAGGGAAGATGGGTTTCAGTGCTGTAGATTGATGATCGGCCTCGTAGGCTATTTGCCCGACTAATCCGGCAATGGTCAATGTGTGTTCTGCCTCTTGTCTGCGCAAAGAAGCCATAACTCGCAGTTCACTCTGCAAGTTTTGAATTAATGATTGTAGTTCCATAAATTGTTGAATTTTTTAAGATTATTACTATTGAAATTGTAAGTTTCTTTTGTAGTTGAAGATTAAACAAAAAGGCCGGCATTGCCGACCCCTATAAAAATGGTACAAAATTACATTGATAAATTTGAATGACCTAATTTGTCGTTGAGATTGTGCGTGAAATAGGTGATTTTAACGCAAATGCGATGTAAATGTAGTGATATGGGGTGCAAAATGAAGAAATATTATAAAAAGTGTCCTATACATTTGTATATGTCAATTTTTTTTTGTAATTTTGCGCACTAAAATTATGTAACAAGGTATGAGTAGTCAAAATAGAGCAGACAATAATACAGAACGTAAGCCTAATTGGGAAAAGATAAGTGCGTTAGCTATGATAGCTATATGCGCATTGGGTTTGATCTTTCCTTTCGCAATGCAAAGTTATAATCATACAACACATGATGTGAAAATTCATGTGTGTTCCGTAGATTCGTTGCCGAAAGATATTGTTTTGAGCGCAGCGGATGCTGCGGCTGTCATAAAAGAACTGGAGAAGAAAGAGATTGAATTGGAAGATAAGTACAACTACGTTCTGCAACAGAGAGAAAATGAATTTAAATGGCAGAGCTATATGAGTTACGTTGTCGGCATCATTGTGGCGATATTCGGTTTCTTCGGATACAAATCAATCCGAGATCTAAAGGAAGATGTTAGCAAGAATGTGTCTGATATTGCAAAGAAAGAAACTCGCAAATACTTAGATGAGAAATTAAGTGCTCTAGTAAATGAAAAAGTAGAGGGGAGAATGAATAGTATCTATGAGTCGGAAACGATGCGGGTTGCGGTTGATAAATTAAAAAATGAATTGCAAATATATTTCGACCAGTATTTTAATGAGATATTAGTCGGTACTCGGACTGTAGCTCAAATGTCTAAGCAGGTAATTGGCGCTCCAAAATCGGAACAAATGCAGGATTTGGAAGATAGTGATAATTTGGATGATATGTTTAACGATAAAAGGAGTTGATTATGAGTACCGGATATATATTACGTAAAAACATAGATGCCCAGAAGTATTTAATGCAGGCTAATCTTCGTTTTATTGATCTGTATGAAAATGCTGAATTTACATATATGTCAGATCCGTCATCTGATCCATATCAGATTACAGATTCGACTTTGAAAAGTTCGGAGACTTTTTATCAGAGGCAAGTAGATGAGAACAGGGTGAATAAGATAATAGCCTATGTTAAAAATATGATTCTATCGTCTTCTCCTGTTGATAGTATGTCTTTATTTCCTACGGCATTGCTTTTGGCAACCCATTGGGAAGATGTGAAAATAAATGAAGATGATAGTTGTGAATTAAACAATTTCTATAATGAGATATCATCCTTATACGTAGTGGATGGGCAACATCGTTTGTATAGTTTAAAACGATTATACAATATAGTTAAAAATAAAACGGATGAGGAATCCAAACAGATTAAGGAATATTTAGAAAACTATGTCTTTAATTGTGTGGTGTTACTTAACTTCGATTTATGGGAGCAAGCTAAAGTATTTGCAGATGTGAATTTCAATCAAAAATCGGTTAAAAAGAGTTTATACTACTCGATTTTTGGAATGCCGGAAAATCAATCAACGGAGGATTTGAAGAAATGCCACATATTTATAGCACATCAATTGACAAAGTATATGAATATGAAGGAGGGATCTCCCTTGTATCATAGCATTAAAATGTTAGGAACTGGTAACGGGTATATCTCTCAGGCCTTCTTTGCGGACTCATTGATGAAGAACTTTCATGCGAGAGGTATATGGGAGATAAAGGAAAATGATGATAGAGGCAATTACCATTATATGGCGGCCGAGTTGATGGATTATTTCAATGTCGTAAAAGAAGTATTTGCGGATCAATGGCCTCAAGAAGGAGGGGAACATGTATCGATACTGACCAAAACAACAGGTATAGGGTCCATGTTATGGATAATGGCCTACATCCATAAATTTATATTGCCGAGTGATTTAGTAGATGCTATGTCAAGCAACTACGATGCAAGAGATCGAGAAAGATATAAGGATATTGTCAATAAAAAGATGAATATGGTTTATCCGTATCGTAAAGAGTTGTTCGCTATAGGAGGGAAATACGGATCTGCCGGAGGTAAAGGGAAGGAGTCTGCATTGAGGAGGGAGATACTGCGTATTATTACAGCAGAATAGGAACGGGTCGCGAGTTAGTAGTTATGAATCACATTTGTTATTTCTACATATTGAAATATAGGAGTATCCACAATGTGGGTATCAGTCTTGATGCGCGTTATTTGTATTTAGCAGATGAGCAGCAGAAGAAGATAAAGGTATCTGACAATCCAAGTTACGTTGAGGATTTCTGGCCGAAAGGCGTTGCATCATTGGCTACAATAGTAGGTAATAACGGAGCCGGAAAGACGACATGTTTATTTTATCTATTACAAGCACTGGCAGATGGTAGTGGAGATAATGATTTAAATGCGATAATCATTTACAAGTATAGAGATAGCGAAACCTTGCATGTGTACAAACCGGAAGGATGCGATTTTCAAATAGAATACAACGGAAAAAGCTCATGGATACCGGAACAAGAAAGGCCAACCGTAAGTTTGTTCTATTATTCCGGCTATTTCCGTCCATATAGTTCGGTGCATGAACCGGGTGATGGAGAATTGGCAGGAGTATATAATGCTTCGGACACATGGAAGTTGATAAAGGATTATCAAGATTATTCGAATGTAGATACACTACACCAAACTGAGACTATCGGTTTTCATATTGATGCGATGAGAGCACAAGATGATAACCGTATCGTAATGTTGTTACGCGATAAAGAGTTGCGAGATTTGCTCCCACAAAATGCAATATCACGTTATGTATTGGTAGAACCAAGTGATTCCGGATACAAGCGATTGGTGCACGAAAAGCAGAAACAAGAGCAATTACGCAAGGCAGGAAAGTTAAAAGAAGAAGAAATTGACGATTTTGAATTTATCCAGCATCAATTCGGATACTCAAAAGAGGATTATTTGGCACGAATAGCATATGCTAATTTTTACAATTTCGCAGCAGAGACACGGTTTACAGTAGCATCGGTTATCAGTTTGCAGCAAGAATGGGTTAAAAAGTATGAGGAATGGCATAGCGTATCCAGATCACTAACATATATTTATGAGAAATATGATATGTATAGGGCGCATATCATGCAGTTGTTGCTAATATTAGAATTTCTGGATACAGCATGCTCCTTCAACAAGAATACTCAAACACTATATATCGATATATTAATACCAGAAAACAAAGTAAATATTGATAAATTATGTAATTACTTTAAAGATACCTACTTTGTGGTAGCTCACTTCTTTGACTTGGGATATGCAAGAGAGCCGATAGCCAACACAAGACTAAGTTCAGGGGAATTTGATTTGCTTAAATTTTTCTCCAGACTATATGATGCTGCATTGATGCTGCCAGAAAGAGCGAATAATTGCTATTGTCCGCAGATGATATTAGTGGATGAAGCGGAGAATAGTTACCATCCGGAATGGCAGCGGCAGTTTATCAATATGTTGGTAGAGTTTACGCATGCGCTCTATCACCGCAGAGAACAGGAGAAAGAGAAGAATGAGAAAGTATGGCCGTTCCAGATTGTTTTAACGACTCATTCGCCGATCTTGTTATCCGATATACCGCGGATGTATGTGAATTACTTACAGAAAGATTCCGAGAGCGGAGATGTTAAAGTGTCGACAAAACAGCCGGAGACATTCGGAGCGAATGTGTTCGATCTGTATAGAAATGCCTTTTTTATGCATGATGGAATGGTTGGAGCTTATGCAAGTGAGAGATTGACTAAGTTGCAAAAATCTATCAAAGCGGGTAAGAAGTTGGAAACTCTGTTGCCGGAGATAGATATAATAGGCGATGAGCGGATTAAGGATTATATGATAGCGCTGTTGGAGAAACGAGAACAACAGAAGAAAAGAGCTAAGTTCAATCGTCAATTAAGAAATATAAGGAGGAAATGATATGCTGCGGATAAATAAAGACGATAAGCGAACCGGCTGGGATGGAATAGAGCGTACATGGGACGATATTGAAAAGGCATTCGAGACGGCATGGAAGGGAGATATTGTAAAAGCCATCAAAATACGTATTAGGAACGCAAAGAGAGTGGGGAGCTCAGATCGAGAAGCATTTTGGCGATGGTGTTTGACTGAGGTGGAAGGAGGATTATTAATAGCCAAGCCGGAAAAACTCAGGGATATAACAAATGTGGTTGATGGTAATTATAAGGATTTATTATCAAGAAATAATTTTAAGTTAAGGAATGACGTATGGAAAGTTTTTGGATACAAGCATTATAAATTAATAGATTTAGCGTGTTGGCTTAATGTAAAGACTTGTCCGTATTGTAACATGCAATATACGTTGTACTTGGATGGACAAACGAAGAAAGCGAAGATGGCGAAGTTCCAGTTCGATCACTTCTATGATAAAGCAGAATATCCGATGTTGAGCATGTCATTGTATAACTTGATACCATCGTGTGCTTCGTGTAATCAGGGTAAGTCCAAAGGCAAGTTGGGATTAGAATTTCATCCGTATTATGCTGCGATAAAAGATACATTCCATTTTGAGGTGGAGAAACCGGTGCCGCTCTGGGAAGGTAGTGATAAGGAAGTACCTACAATAAAGATGGTGGCAAACGCGGGGTATAATCTACAGAAGTATCAGAAGATGTTTCATGCGGAGCGATTATACCAACATCATAAGGATGAGGCACGTGACACATTTACACGAGCATACGCCGATTCGTATTATTCGTATAGGGGGAATTTCGATTTTTTGACAGATAAGCAATTGGCACGACGTATATGGATGGGGTTCTATCCAGATGAGGAAGATGTCGACAAACGTCCGTTAACGAAGTTGAAACAAGATTTGTGGAAACAAGCAAAAGGGATTTGGCCGAGTAAGTAAAATATTTATATAAGAATGAATGCATTTGCAGACATAGATCCAGAGTTGATAAAAACACCTTACGAGTTTTATCGTGCGGTGCGTCCGGAATATTTCTCTGATTCACACAAAGTGCAAAAGATGAGCAAAGAGGTATTCAGGAATGAACTCTCAAAGTTATCTGCAGACATGAAGCAGGATGAATTTGAGAGGTTTGCTTGTTGTGTCATTGGAAGAATAGTAACACCGAATATCATCCCCCCAACCGGTCCAAACGGAGGAGGAGACGGTAAGGTGGATTTTGAGACATTTGTAGTGGATGATGATATTTCATGCAAATGGTATATCGCAGGTGCTTGTCGTGGAAATCAGCGATGGGCATTTGCCGTGAGCTGCAAGGCAAAATGGGAAGATAAGATAAAAAGTGACATAGAGAATGCGATTAGTACAGGTAAGCACTTTGATCGATTTTTCTTTTGCACCAATCAAGAGGTGTCCTCTCAGAAGCGATTGAAGATATACAATGCGTTCAAGGAAAAGTATAAGATAGAAACTACTATTTTTGATTTCAATTGGTTTGTAGATGCCGTATTCGACAAAGGGTGCTATCAGATAGCGATAGAATCTTTGAATCTAAGTCGGGATTTGGATGAGATAGTAGAAGAAGGACCATTGGATGTAAAACGTAAAGCGGAACTGAAGAAGGTAGAGGAACGAATCCAGAAGCATGTTCGACAAAAAGGGATAGATACAAAGTATATAGATGATCTAAAACGAACCGCTATATTGGCGAGAGAACTTGAACTTCCAAGGACAGAGGTAGAGGGACGCTTCTATCGAGCAATACATGAGGCAGAGAAATACGGCATGTCTCAACAGATATTCGATATTCACTATGAATTAGGATGGACTGAGTTTTATTGGCATGAGGATCCAGAGGCTATGTATGAGCAATACTTAGAGATAAAAGAATTGCTGAAAAAGGAAGTCAATCCGAATCGAATAGAGCGGGTGCTGAATTTGCTGAGTTTATTGCGCACTGCGAGCCGCATAGGATTGTTATCCAATACGGCTATAGATATCGAAAAAGAAAATAAAGAGTGGGAAGAATTGAGTCAATCCATCATCAATAATCCGCAATTATCAACATCGGCATTGTATGCGCAGATTCTCCAACTGGAGATGAAGTTGATGTCAGCAATGGTTAAAGAAGAACCGATAGATGATGTGCTGCAAGAATTATTGACAAAAATCAACGAATCACTTCATCATATAGATATCGATGTAGAAAGCTACAGTTCACTGATTAGGACACTGAGTCCATATATACAAAGCAATTCGGCATTTGAGGAATTTGTAGATAAAGTAGCTGAGATAGTTCGAGAGAAAGAAGGCGATATATCCTTTGCACAAGTTCATTTTGATCGAGGGGTGCAGAACCTGCAAAAGAATGATTATGTCTCTGCGGTGAAACATTTGGGGCAATGTATAGTCGGATTCCAACAAGAGCGGACATATGAAGAGTTAACGCGAGCATGTTGCTATATCGCATTTGCATTTGAAAAAATCGATTTGCTTAATGCCGCAAAGGTATTTCTGATAAGATCATTATCCTTGTTGTTGCACGAGGCTAATACCAGAGGTAAAATCAAAGACCAACTTTTTGGCGTATTAAGCGTGCTGTGTCGGCTTGAATTGCGACAAGGGAATTTGGAGGGTTTCTTGAATTGGTATATGTTATTCATACAACTAATGGGTGCAGTACCGAATAGCAGAAATCAGTTGAGTTATGAAGAATTGGGACAATTGGATGCTATATTGGCATCGTTGCTTCTTCAATCAGACATATCCAGTTTGCCAAGTCAGATGCCTGATGTATTTAAACGAATAGGCTTACAGCTGTCAAGCGATATGCTGCTGTACAAATTAGGATATGAAGAGCAATGTGGCGAGGCTTTTGTTGAGATAAAGGGGGAATCCGATGAATGGTATGAGCTGTGGAAAACAATGTTGCCAAGAGACTATTTCCTCTTTTCCTTGCGCGATTATACGCAGGATTATGTGGAGATAAAGACGATAGTAAAAGGCTGCGCTATAGAGGTGCGATGTCAACATGACTATAAGTCGAGAGCATACGCGACGTTATTGCTGGGATTAGTAGAATCCTATTTCTCTACATCCGAAGTGGCAGATGTATCTTTTATAACACCAAAGATATTGCTGTCTATACAAAATGTAGAAGGAGCAAAGGCAAAATTAGAGGCATCGAAGAAAACTTATGAATACCGAATAACTATAGATTGGAATCAAGCGGAAGAGAAAGAGTTGAACGAAATAGCAGTTAATTACCTGGCACATGTACTGACACGCAATGCATTGCATCATAATCAAGAAGAGTATCTTCAGAGAAAGGAGAAACAGGAGAAAATAGGTGAGCGATTGGCGGTTATGGCAAACTTCATGCAGGATGCCGAGAATAGCAGAGTCTTTCCGTATATACCAACACTAGCAGAGTGGATAGATGAAGAAGATAAGGCATATCCGATGAAGGGCAGCGAGAAAGGGACGGCTCCGGATGAGGCAAAAGGAAAGCAGGCAAATAGTATTATAACAGATTTGATAGATATACCGGTATGGGATAAGGCTAAATGGCAGGGCTGTGCATACTTGACATACTTAGACCACTCAATGCCTCCAATTATGATATTCCTATTTAGAGATATACAATATGGCAAACAGATATTTGAGGCATGGGAAGAAAGTTTTAGCAAGAAGCAATTGAGCCTGCGGATATCTGTGATAACAGGTGTAGATAAAGATCATCCGACATGGTATAAAGTGCAGGTTTCTCCGAATGTAGAGGAGATGATGGAAGATGAGTCTATCAAGCAGCGCTACGTGATGACAATAACGAGGCACAGGCGGATGGAAGTGGTATCTGATAATAATATGCAGATGTTTAAACGGGAGTTTGAGTTATTCAAGGTAGCAGGGATAACGGCTGCCGAGATAGACGAAAACAATCAGATGTCGGAAGACTTGGCAAAACGTTATCCTAAAGTGATACCTATACAGAATATTGTATATCGAGAGGCTTGGACGATAGGGGAACACGATGTGGATATGCCGGCTATTCAGAGTTCGGATAATCCGATTATCCCCGAAGAGCATATAGGGGATGCACCAATTTTGAAAGTACTAGAGAAAAAACGTAAAATGGGATTATGAGAGTACTGATAGTTTGTAGTTATAAGCCGCAGTTGCCGGATGGAGTAGCGCCGTTTGTGAGAGAGCAAGTGGAGGCGCTGCGTGCGTGGAAAGCAGAGAGCCAAGAGCCGAGAGCCAAAAGCGAGAAAGTTGAGTGTGAGTATTATCATATCAAAGGAAAAGGTATGATCGGATACTTGCGGGAGGTACCGAAATTGTGGAAGAAGATTCGCGAGTTTAAGCCGGAGTTGATTCATGCGCATTATGGGCTGAGCTGCTTGGTAGCAAACATGGCAACGAGACGCTTTATTGGCTTGAACTCTTCAAGGCGACAGATTATTTAGATGAGAAACTATTTAATAGCCTTTATTCAGATGCAGAAGAAATAATGCGCATGCTTACCGCAAGTATTATCACGGTTAAAAAGAGACTTAAAAAACAACACCATTAAGCGAACTCTGTTCGCGTCACCATTTATCAATTAGCAATAAATACACGAATATAATAACTCAGACCAAATCCAGCGTAGCGGTACCAGTATTGGCGCCAACTACAGCGAAGCATGCGATGTCGAAAGCAAAGCTGATTTCGTGCATAAGTTGCATATCGCACAAAAAGAAGCGAACGAAACTATCTATTGGCTAAAAGTACTTTACGGTTCAGAACTGATAACAAAGACTCAATATGATGAGCTGCTGAATGATGTCTCTGAATTATATCGTATTATAACTGCATGCATTAAGACTGCAAAAAATAACCAATGACCAATAACCAATTACCAATTTAAAAGCCCAATCTTCGTTTTTAGATTAAAAATCTAAGTTTTTTAACGAATATTTGGCTTTTTTCTTGCATATCTCATTTTTTTTTTGTATCTTTGCAGCCCAAATTAAGTGCGCGTATGCGTATGTGTGAAAGAAGGAGGTTATATGAAAATCACAAAATACGAAATTGACATGCTGGATGTCAAGGCTGCAGATGCTATACTAATCCATTTTTACGATGATGATTCAAAAAAATGGAAAGTAGTATTGATAGATGCAGGGACATATGAAAGTGGAAAGGATGTGGTGGATTTCGTGAGAAATAAATATGATACTTTCTACATTGATTTAGCTATATGTACTCATTGTGATGATGATCACTTTGGAGGATTTATTTATATCCTTGAGCAGATGCGTGATTATCCGAATAGTTGTGTAGATATCAGAAAGCTTGTTATTAACGACCCCGGATTACATATTACACAAAACGACGTTAAATATTTCCAGAAACTTGAGAACGTTCAGGCAAAAGCCAGAAAAGTATATACTTCTCATGGGGTGAACTTGTTGGAGTTGGTTTATGAGTTACAAGCGCAGAATAGAATTTCTGCAAGCGAAGGGATGTCTGATGGAATAAGTTTCTTTTTTGAAAAGAGCGTGGAGATTTTAGGTCCATCTAAAGATTACTATAAGAAGAAGGCTTTGCTCTTTGACAATGATATGACACCATATGATTACGATGTAGATACAGACGCAGACGATGCGCAATTACTCCCTACGTCTAATCTTGTATATAGTAAGACATTAGATCAAGCAGGAGATGATCCTTCTCCATCCAATCAAAGTAGTATTATTTTGTTGTTTAAACCTTCTGATGGGAAACGGTATTTATTTACTGGGGATGCCGGAGTAGAAGCATTTACTAATTTTAAATATTCAAGCGATATAGAGCAAATAAAGAATGTAGATTGGCTGAAGGTGCCGCATCATGGAAGCAAAAAGAACTTAAATAATGATTTAGTCAATCATCTGCATCCTACTGTGGCGTATGTTTCAACAGAAAAATACAGACATTATTTAAGCAAGGCAGTCGTGAGTGCCTTGAAAAAAGCGGGGTGTGATGTCTATTCTACACATGTGAGCGGAAGCTTGTGGCATCATGAGGAGATAGGTGGTCGTACAGGTGAGTATAGTAAAGCCTCACCGTTATAAGCAGATGACAGAGTTGAATAAGAAAATAGGACTGGCGTTATCCGGAGGAGGGTATAGAGCAGCAGCGTATCATATCGGTACGCTGAGGGCGTTGCGTAAGTTGGGGATACTGGATAAGGTGGATGTGATATCTTCGATATCGGGAGGTTCTATAATTGCCGCATATTATGCGCTTCACAAAGAGGAGTTTGCAGATTTAGATAATTTTGCAAAACCATTTCAAAAGAAATTACGTCATGGTCCGTTTCGCATTGTACTTGCTGCATTGGTTCTGTGTTTCTTTTTGATATGTGCATTAACTTGCGGACTGATTGCTGTTTGGCGTTGTGATTGTATCTGCATTTGTGTGCAGGGGTTAGCCACGATTATATATGCCGTGCTGGTGGGAGCGATGCTGGTTAATCATAATAAGTGGTTCCCGTCCAGTAGAATCGTGCAATGGTATTATGACAAGCATTTCTTTAGCAAGAAGAAATTGAAAGATTTACCTAATAGTCCGTTATTAGCCATCAACGCGACAGAAGTCTCACAAAATCAGTTGATGACGTTCTCTAAGTTAAAAGTGGCATGTGGCGAGAAGTACAAGAAGGTGGCCATAGTTCCAGACAATATACCGATTTCGTTAGCAGTTATGGCATCTTCGGCATATCCATTGTTTAGTCCTGTGACAATTAGTAACAAGTATTTTGCAGAGGGGAAAAAGGAGGAAGAGTCTCCGATATTGATAGACGGAGGAATCTATGATAATCAAGGTTTGCATAAACTTAATGAGGGCAAAAGTGATTATAGAGCAGATTTTTCAATCGTAAGCAATGCCGGAATTGCTGAAATGAATAATGAGGGAACGGGTAATGTGTTGACACTTTTGTATAAGGTGATGGAATTGCTTGTGAATCGCATCGAAAAGATGCAAATGCGTTCTGCGCTGTATATGCCAATAAACCCACAGGTTAAAATGGAGGACGATAAGAGATGTGCGTATGTGGCGTTATTATGGGCTCCACTTGATACGGCAATTGATGGATATTTGGATAATATCAGAGATAGAGTAGTTCCACGGTATGTATATGAGACAAATGGGATAAGCGAGAAACAAGCAGAACGATTACGTTCAAAGAAGATGACAGAAGAGGAAAGGAGAGAATGCGCGGAAATTGTGAAAAAGCACCTTAAATGGGAAGAGGAATTGCATAAGAATTTGAATGCTGTGGTTCAGGCATGGGCACGAGCGAAAACAGTCGGCACAAATCTCAAAGGACTAAAGAGATCCGAAATAAACGCGTTAATCATGTTAGCAGAATGGCAGACGACATTGCAAGTGCGTTTGCATTTGCCGCATTTGTGTAAGGAGAAAGTAGAACAGCCAAATGAGTAAAGATTGGGTAAATAGAATCTTGAATAACCGAAGCGTGTGTCTAATAAAAGATGCATGCGGAGAGATGTTAGACGATAAGGCATATATTTGTGGAGGTGCGATACGGAATATGCTGATGGGAAAGCCCGAAGTGAAGGATTTGGATTTATTTATCAATCTACCTAAAGAGCGGTTTGAAGCAGTAGTAGAGCGGATGACGGGAATAGGAAGAGTAGAATACGGACAATATGGTTCGCCACGATTGTACATTGAGGATGCACCATACATTGATGTGGTACCGTTTTATAATTTTATTGTATCAGAGAAACCAGCAAAGACAATAGAGGAACTATTGCGGAATTTTGATTTTACCGCTAATGCATTAGGGGTAAATATTTCGACTGAAGAAGTATATGATCCAGTGAATGGCATTGATGATATAATGAGAAGGATACTTAGGGCTGTGCGCTTGGACTTTCCCGAAAAACCGGTCTCTGCGGCGATACCATTGTCGGCTGTCAGTGTGTTTTGGTTTCGGCTGTTGTATTATCAGCAAAAATTAGGGTTTGTGTTCGATGCGGAAACAGAGAAGTGGATCGTGAAAAATAAGTTCAGGATGCGGGATAAAGAGTTGTTTGTACAATACTTCTTTGAGCCACAAATAGATATTGATATTATTGAAAAAAGCTGATATATGTTTATAAATGAGAAAGACATAAAAGAAGCGTTGTTATCCAACAATATCCCGTTTGAGAATATAGAGTATATCTCGATAGGGGTAATGACGGATAAGTTCGCTTATATCAGTAACGGAAAAAAGTATATCGCGCGGTGTTATCCTGAGAACAGATCTTATTTGGCAGAAGCCGAAATGGGTTATTTGCAGGCATTCCGCGATAAAGGTATATTATGTCCAAAGCCTATACAATGTATCAATGTAGGACAATATCAATGTCTGATATACGAATATTTAGAGGGAAAGATGTTGTCGGATGTATATCCCACAATGAATAAGGAACAACGCGACGTGATATGTAGAGAGATTGCAGATAATTACAATCGTATATCAGAAATTTCTTGTAACGGATATGGACGAATGATTGGCTTTGGACAATTCTCACATCAAAGCAAGCAAGAGTTCGTAACCGAAGTTCAACATAAAGCCGAAGATTGGTTAGCGAACCATCCTAATGTAAATCTATGGGCGAAAGATATCATATGTAAATTCAAAGAAGAGGCAAAAGAAAATATAGCAGATAATCCGGTACTTGTATGGTCAGATTTATCAAAGGATAATATCATTTTAAACAAAGATGGTCATTTAGCAGGATTTGTAGACTTTGAGGGGCTGATGTCTGCGGATGCTAATTTAGGAATCGGATATTTGCAAGCGCGAGAGAATAATTCGGATTTTGCGAAAAGGCTAATCTCGCAAATGTCTAAGAAAGATATTGGCAAGATTGATTATTATGCCAAACAACGCTATCTTTGTATTTTGCCTTATTCGCATTTGTCGATGCCGAATGGCGAACCTAGGCAGAACCTCAATGAATATTTACCTTATTTAAAAACAATATGTATCTAATTTTACGATTATGAGAGATTTCATTAAACGCTATCATGTGTTGGCGATAACAGCACTTACCATTAATATTATTGCTTGTGGATTAGCATTCTATTTATTCCCTAAACAATATAGAACCGTAATGGAACAAGGAGAAATTAAGGTTGTCGTTGATAGTACATTACACTCCAAGATCAACGGCGTCCTTCCTCCTGAAATCATATTAGACAAAGATACTTTGCGAAGCCGAAAATATATTGATGGAGAAGAGCAAATTGTTTTGTCTACTTATGTCGATAAAAATGATCCTCAATATGCATCTTATACACGTGCTGTAGAGAAATTAGCATATGCAAGCAATAGCAATACAGCCGATGCATGGAAGAACTTAGTATGGCTGACTCTATGTTTTGTGATTTTAGGATGTGTAGCACGAACATTGTTTGACTATATCTGCGTAAAGTGCTACAGACCAGATAAATATTCAATGGAGACATGGTGGTCGTGGTATATTTTCCGATTGGTTTTAGGAGCGCCTATCACAGCATTTATTGTTGTGGCATCTCGGTGTGCTATGTTTTCCACATTGTTTACGTCCAAAGACTTGAATACGTATTTGGTTGTTTCATTCTTGGCGGGATTTGCTATGATGGAATTCCTTGAAATGTTGCGTGGCACTTCGAAAGGGTTGTTCGGTAAATATTACGGAAGTACAAAAGAGAAGAAAGAAGATTAATAGTAGAAAACAATCAATACTCATATAATCAACCACCGATGAAACAAGAATAGAAAAGATGGTAGAATCTAAAAATATCCTGCCGCGAGTTGCAGCTGGGAATGATAGATCTCCAACCAAAACAATCATGACCACATTTCGTAATCTGAATGTATATACCAAATCAAAAGAGTTAGTAAAGCAAATATACGAACTCTTAAAGAAATTTCCACGTGAGGAACAGTTTGCTCTGAGTGACCAACTCCGCAGAGCGGTTATTTCTATCCCATCGAATATAGCAGAAGGTTCTGGACGTAATTCGCAAAAAGATCAAGCGCATTTCTATAACATCGCGTATGGCTCTTTGATGGAGGTGTTCTCTCAGTTGGATATTGCATGCGACCTTGGGTATATTAGTCAAGAGGAGTTTAATCAATTGGAATCATTAATTAATGAGGAAGCGAAAATGTTATCTGGTCTCATCGCCAAGCGTAAACAACCTATAGCGTAGCGTCCTCAAACCTGTAGCTCCGCGTCCTAATCCCTGTAGTGCAACGTCCTAAAACCTATAGCGTAGCGTCCTCTAACCTATAGCGCAGCGTCCTATAAACTTAAATGGCAAATGACAAATTTTGAAGTTTAGGTCTTCAATCTTAAATCTTAAATCTTCAATCAAAAAAGCTCCAATCTTCGTTTTTAGATTAAAAATCTAAGTTTTTTAACGAATATTAGGCTTTTTTCTTGCATATGTCGTTTTTTTTTACTACCTTTGCACCCAAATTGCGTATTGCGCGCATATATGTGCTAAATGAACGAAAGTATAGATCAAAATATCCAATCTCAAATTCCTCCGCAAGGCGAGCAGATGCCGCCTTTTGCGCCTATGCCTTCGCAGCCACCAATGCCGATGTCTCGTCGTCGGCGAATGACATGGCGAGAAAAGTGGATGCAACGTTTAGGTATGGATACTATTACCCAAGCACCCACCAAAGGCGCGTTGACAATTCCTAATTGGTTGACGGGGAAGTCAATAGTGTTTTTCTTTGTGGCAATGTTAGCATGTTGGACAGCATTCGGGTATATTCCTGGGGTTGATTTATGGTTGCCGGCTTCAATTTCCGTTGTGCTATTCTTTTACGGTGGTTCTGCGGCGTCGAAGAGTTGGAATCATATTAAGGGAAAGCGGTTTATATGTAATGTATTTATGGCTGGATTAATTGTCAGGTTGCTATGGATGCTTTATATGTATTTTGTATTCAATCCTGCGCACTTTGGCAATACATACGGAGATTCTGCCGATGTAGATTGGTTTATTCCATTTGGTAAAGATTTATCACTATGGATATTGGGAGATTCAGAAAGATCTCTGTCGCAACTTATAGATTACTATGATTCAGCCATAGATGATGTGGCTTATCCTTTGTGGTTGGGCTTTATATATACGATAGTGGGTATAGAGAATGATATTTTTGTCCCATTTGTGCTAAAAAGTTTAATGGGAGCTTATTGCGCTATCTGTCTCTATCAAGTTGCCAAAAGACATTATGGTGAGGGAGTTGCCAGAATGGCTGCAATATTTGTTGCACTGAATCCTAATATGGTTTATTGGTGTGCAACTATGATGAAGGAAGCAGAGATGGTGTTTTTAGTATGTGTTGCTGTGGATAATTTTGATAAAGTATTGTCCTCAGGTAGACAATTTACCATTAAAAATTTACTACCAGGTATGATAGCCACCATTATTCTAATGTTTTTTAGAGCTGCATTAGGTATAGTTATATTCCTCGCATTCTTTGCGCATATCGTGATGGCATCGCAACGTGTGATGAGTATTGGAAAGAAAATACTTGCCGGAGTATTGGTTGCCGCTGTATTGGCTGTGTCAATGGGTGATCGTATTCGTACGCAATCAAGAGACATGGTGCAAAAATTACAATCTGACATACAAGGAACGAGTATGGAGCACCGATCAAACCTAAAAGATGCAGAGGGGCGTCAACAATCATTTGCCAAATATGCCGGCGCAGCAGTATTTGCACCGTTGATATTTACGATACCATTCCCCACATTCAATGAGGCAAATGAAGAACAATTAACCCAGATGACGTTAGCCGGTGGTTCTTATATCAAGAATATATTCTCATTTTTTGTGATTATTGTTTTGTTGATGATGCTAATCAGTGGCGAATGGCGAAGGCATGTGTTCATCATAGCGTATACGATAGGATATTTGATAGTGCTTATATTTAGTCCTTTTGCGCAGTCGGGACGATTCCATATGCCAATATGGCCAATGCTGATGTTGTTTACTGCATATGGCATACAAATCGCGAAGACGAATGGGCGAGTGCGCAAGTGGTTCCCGATAGTGTTGGTGCTAGAGGTGGCTATATGTTTATTTTGGAACTGGTTTAAATTGAAAGGTAGAGGAATGATATAATTATGAAACATATATTTTCGCCATATCGTGTGTGTCCGTTGGGGGCACATGTGGATCATCAGCATGGACTGGTGACGGGTTTTGCGATTGACAAAGGTGTGGATCTTTGGTACGATATTGCAAATGACAGTTCGGTGGAACTGCAATCGGCTCAGTATGACAATATCGTGCGGTTTGATATTGCAGAGCCGACATTGGTGCGGCAGAAAGACTGGGGCGATTATGCACGCGGAGCGAAGTATGCATTACAGAAGCGGTTTGTGCTGAAACGAGGAATCTTCGGACGCATCCAAGGTAGTTTGCCGATTGGAGGACTGTCGTCATCGGCTGCGGTACTGGTGGCATATGTGATGGCTTTTGCGGATGCGAATGAGATACGATTGGCTCCGATGGAGGTGATCCTAATTGCATCCGAAGCAGAACGCGAGTATATCGGTTTGACGAACGGTATATTAGATCAGGCATGTATCGTGTTGGGCAAGAAAGATCATCTGCTGATGCTGGATTGTGACACGAACGAGTATCGCTTGATTCCGCGTGCCGCATCGATGCCACCGATGAAGATTGGTATCTTCTTTAGCGGTTTGACGCGTTCGTTGATTAACTCGAACTACAACCTGCGGGTGCATGAGTGCCGTACGGCTGCGTGGATACTGCAAGCGTATGACAATGTACCGCTGAAGACTCCGGATAAGACGTACCTTCGGGATGTATCGCGGGATGCGTTGGCGAAATACCAGAACAAGATGCCGGAGCGGTTTGTTAAACGCGCTACGCATTTCTATTCTGAATATAAGCGTGTGCGTGAAGGTATCACGGCTTGGGAGAAGGGTGATCTGAACTGGTTCGGACGATTGAGTTTTGAGAGTTGTGAGTCATCGATTCATAATTATGAATGCGGTTCACCGGAGTTGGTGGCGATATACAATGCGATGCGGCAGACGGATGGCATATACGGAGGACGATTCTCCGGTGCTGGATTCAAGGGAGCATGTATCGCCTTGTGCGACCCGAGTAAGATAGAGGCAATTGAGCAATCGGTGCGTGAGAAATACCTGGCTGAGTTCACGCAATATAGGGATGCGATGGAGTGCTATTTCTGCGATATCGCTGATGGTGCGAGAATAACTGATTACTGATAACTGACTACTGACATGAAAGTCATCATAATTGCTGCGGGTTACGCAACGAGATTGTACCCATTGACATTGAATACACCGAAACCCCTGTTGCCGATAGGGGATAGCACGATATCGGGATTGCTGTTGCAGGAAGTGAAACACATTCCTCAGATAACGGAATACGTGATTGTGTCGAACCATAAGTTCATCGACCGATTCAATAATTGGGTTGCGACGCAAGAATGGCCTTGCAAGGTGACAGTAGTGGATGACGGAACGGAAACGAACGAGACGCGACTGGGTGCGGTGCGGGATCTGTTGTTGGCAGTGGAGCAGCGTGCAATAGCGGAAGATATATTGGTGTTGGCTGCGGATAACTTGATTGAGTTCTCGTTAGCGGACTTTGTGACATACGCGCAGGGTAAAAAGACCAGTTGCATCATGTATCATGAGGAACCGTTGATTGAGAAACTGCAACGGACGGGAGTAGTGACGTTGGATGCGGATTGCCGTGTGCTGGACTTGCAAGAGAAACCGCAAGTGCCGAACACGCACAATGCTGTGCCTCCGTTCTATTACTATGTGGCGCAAGATCTGCCGTTGATTCGGGAGTGCATTGAGCAAGGTGGTGCTACGGATGCTCCGGGCAACTTGGCGCAGTATATATACCGGCATTCGGTGCTACATGCTTGGCACATGAATGGTGGACGCGTAGATATCGGGAATTTGGAAACGTATAAAAAGATGTGTAATGGATAATAAAACGATTTTGGTAACCGGTGCTGCCGGATTCATAGGAAGCAATCTCGTGCTGCGGTTGCTACGTGACTATCCGCAAGCGCAGATTGTGGGATTGGATAATCTCAATGATTATTATGAGGTTTCGTTGAAGGAGTGGCGCTTATCGCAGATAGAGAAACTCGGTGGACAATGGACGTTTATCAAAGGAGATATTGCTGATAAAGCATTCATTGAGGAGTTGTTTGCGAAATATCCTTTTGATATCGTAGTGAACCTCGCTGCACAGGCTGGGGTGCGTTACTCCATTCAGAATCCGGATGCGTATATTCAATCGAACATCATCGGGTTCTATAACATCCTTGAAGCATGTCGCCATTCGTACGACGATGGAGCAAAAGGTGTGCAGCATCTCGTTTATGCCAGTTCGTCAAGTGTGTACGGCAATCAGCAGAAAGTGCCGTACTCGATAGAAGACAACGTGGATAATCCGGTTTCGCTCTATGCCGCAACGAAGAAGTCGAATGAGTTGTTGGCGCATGCGTATGCGAAGCTGTACGGCATTCCGTGCACCGGTTTGCGGTTCTTCACCGTCTATGGACCGGCTGGACGACCGGATATGGCGTACTTCGGATTTACCAACAAACTGCGTCGCGGAGAGAAGATCCAGATCTTCAATTACGGCAACTGCAAACGAGACTTCACGTATGTGGACGATATTGTCGAAGGTGTAGTGCGCATCATGGGTGGTGCGCCGCAATCGGAAGTGCCGTATGCGTTATATAACATCGGTAACAGCCAACCGGAGAACCTGTTGGACTTTGTCGATATTTTGCAGCAGGAGTTAGTACGTGCGGGAGTGCTGCCGGAGGATTATGACTTCGAGGTGCATAAAGAACTCGTCGCTGCGCAACCCGGAGATGTGGAGCAGACGTTTGCAGATGCTTCGGCTTTGGAGCGTGATTTTGGTTTCAAACCCCATACCTCTCTTCGCGAAGGATTGCGTATGTTTGCGGAGTGGTATAAAGAGTTTTATATGTCATGAAAATATTATTCGTAGCATCAGGAAAGCAAGGTGGAGTTAATCCAATCATTAAGAATCAGGGAGAGTCGCTTCGACGAGCCGGAGTAGAATTGGATTACTATGCGCTGAATGGTAGAGGTTGGAAAGGATATATTAAGAATATCAAACCGCTTCGAGAGGCAATTAAGAAAGGTGGGTACGATGTGGTGCATGCGCACTATTCGTGGACTGCATATATCACCGGCATTGCAACTATGGGATTGAAAGTGCCGATGGTGGTGTCGCTAATGGGAAATGATATTCTCGATCACTGGTGGTATCCGGTGTTGGCGCGGATAGTGGCGAAATGCAAGCCATGGAAGGCGGTGATTGTGAAATCGCAGGAGATGAAAAAGCGCGTAGGAATGTCGTACGCGAATGTGATACCCAATGGGGTGAACATGGAGAAGTTCCATGAACTGCCACAAGCTGAATGTCAAAAGAAATTAGGATGGGTTAGTGGAAAAAAACATGTGCTCTTCCCGGCACGAATGGAAGATACGAGGAAAAACTGGCCGTTGGCTGAAGCTGCTGTGGAAATGCTGAACAGCAATATTGAGTTGCATCCGTTTAAGAATACGCCGAATGATGAGACTCCGATATGGTACAACGCAGCGGATGTAGTTGTATTGCCGAGTTTCTACGAAGGCAGCGCCAATGCGCTCAAAGAGGCGATGGCATGTAATCGTCCGGTAGTGACAACCGATATGGGCGATTGCAGAGAACGGATTGAGGGATGCGAGGGATGCTATGTGGCGAATACGTATGAAGTGCCGGAGTTTGCGGAACTATTAGGCAAGGCATGGCAATATGAGAAGTCCGGAGGAAGAGATCGGTTGCTGAAAGATGGCATTGCCGATTACCAAATAGCAGAAAGATTAATCACGATATATAACAATAATTCTATAGACTATGTGCGGAATAGTTGGCATAATTCGGTTTGATGAGAAACCGATTAAGAAATGCGAGTTGCAAACGATGATGCAAGTCATCAAGCATCGTGGACCGGATGATGAAGGTGTGTTCATCGATGGGCATGTCGGATTGGGACATGTGCGGTTGAGCATACTGGATCTAAGTAGTGCCGGTAAACAGCCGATGACGGATGCAACCGGACGATACACGATCATCCAGAATGGCGAGTCGTATAACTACATCGAATTGCGTGAGGAACTGAAGGCGCTAGGATATAAGTTCACCACCCAAACAGATACCGAGGTGCTACTCAACGGCTACATCGAGTGGGGTGAGAGCGTGTTAGACAAGCTGAATGGTATGTTCGCGATGGCTATCTATGATAAAGAGAAACAAACGCTCTTTATTGCAAGAGATCGGTTTGGAGTGAAGCCGCTGTACTATCATATCGGAGACGGACAACTGATCTTTGCTTCCGAGATTCCGGCTATTCTCAAAGCACTTCCGGGTAAGCCGAAGGCTAATGAGAATGCTATATTTGACTATTTAGTGTTTAACAGGACGGATCAGACGGAAGATACCTTCTTTGCCGATATATTCAAACTGCAACACGGTTGTGCGATTACGCTTGACTTGAAACAAAACTACACCAAAGATTCGCTGCCTATCCGCAAGTGGTACAATCTCGCTGAACGAGTGAAGGCCTTAAAGAAGGAAGGTGTTGATAAATTGGGAATGGAAGAAGCAGAAAAGCGCTATATGGAGTTATTCAAACGCGCTGTAGAACTGCGACTCCGTAGTGATGTGCCATGGGGTGTATGTCTAAGTGGAGGTATCGATTCATCGGCTATCACGGCTACGATAATTCGTGAACTGAAAGAACCGGATGTGCATTCGTTCTCGGCTGTATATGGCAAAGACAGCGAAGCGGATGAGTCGAATTTCATCGATGAGTTCAAGGGCATCGTGCCAAACATGCACTACATCTATCCGGATGCAGACCGGTTATATGCCCACCTCGATGACTATGTGCGGATACAAGGAGAGCCGACACCGACAACATCTCCGTATGCGCTCTACTGCGTGCTGGATGAGGCTTCGAAATATGTGAAAGTGATTCTGGATGGACAGGGTTCGGATGAGGCGATTGCCGGATATGAGTATATTCCGGGATTGTACTACAAGAGTCTATTCACGCATTTCAAATGGTGCCGATTAGCAAAAGAGATTGTGCAGTATGCGAAGCTGCATAAGTCGTGGAGGCATGTGAAATACATGGTGTTCTTCCTTCTGCCGGGCAAAGTGCGGATGAAAGTGCGAGTTAAACAGCGTGGATACGTTGATCCTGCCTTTGTAGCAAAGCACAAGGATAGTGTGATTGCAGACAAGTTTTATGGTGCGAACACGATGACAGAGATGCTGATTGCGCACTTCGAATACAAGCTGGAGCACCTGAATAAATGGGGCGACCGGGATACGATGGCGTTTGGCGTAGAAGGACGCAGTCCGTTCCTGGATAAGGATCTGGTGGAATACAGCATTGCGTTGAAGGATGAGTTGAAGATCAAAGGTGGTTATACCAAGTTCATCCTGCGTGAGGTGATGAAGGGTATTATGCCGGAGAAAGTGCGACTCCGTGTTGACAAACGCGGATTTGCTGTGCCGCAAGACGAATGGATGCGGACGGAGAAGTTCCAAAAATTAGTCAACGACATATTATCATCGGAATCTTTTGCAAAGCGTGGATATTTCGTGCCCGAAGAAGCAAAGAAACTATATCAGAGGCATCTGTCAGGTGAAATAAATATATCCAAAGATATCTGGAAATGGATTAATTTGGAATTGTGGTTTAGAGAGTATATTGATTAAGATTAAAATAATTCAGATATGGAAATTAGAGAATTTGTACAGAACTTTGCAAATCAGTTTGATGAGACTGATGCTGGATGCTGCGGTGTTTACTCCAGAATTGTTTTTTCGTAAGAGTGCTAGACTAAGTTGGGGTGTCGCGAAGATGACGATGGGAAATGTAAAGATTTCAACGGTTATTGAATATTGATATGTTAAAGGATTGGAAGTTTGAACATATAGGTGTGGCAGTGCCGGAGATAGAACCCACAGCAAAAGTGTATGTTGAGGCTGGATATACGCAGACTGAGCCTGTGTATGATCCAATACAGAATGTGCATATCTGCTTCTTGAGTAAGGATGGAATGCCTACGATTGAACTGTTAGCACCGCATGATAGTACGTCACCCGTGCAGAAAACATTGGAAAAAATGGGAGTGACACCATATCATACGTGCTATGAAGTGGAAAATATAGATGCTGCTATTTCTGAGTTGCGTAAGATGCGATATGTGGTTGTACGAAAACCTGAACCGGCAGTTGCTTTTGAAGGAAGAAGAGTGTGTTTTCTTTACAATAAACATATTGGTCTAATAGAGATAGTAGAACGATGAATTACGTATTCCGAAATAACACCATAGAGCGATTCTTGCCGGGAGATTATATATTCTCCGGTTATGATGATTTTTCTGCTGTGCCGGACGCAGATAGCTATCTGTGGTGGTATCAAGTGCCGATTAAATATAACCGCGATCAATTGGTGGCCGAGGTGGAGAGTTATGCGCAGCGGTTGGTTTGGGCTGTAGACCAGATTGGAGATAAACCTTTGCTCGTTCTGACGTTGGAGAGCGTATATGAAGTGAATAGCAATATTAGTGATAGACGTTTGGCACATGCTATTGAGACCTTTAATTGTACAGCGTGGAATCTTGCTGCGACCAAAGCAAATATTCAAGTAGTAGATTTTGGAGCGTTCTTAAACCAATATTCATCTTCCGAAAGGATTGATTGGAAATTTTATTTTCTTTCACAGATGATCCTTAATCCTCGTTTGGCTGGAGACTTTCGGAAATGGTTAGACGAGCAACGACGCGCCATAGCGCTCAAGCGGAAAAAATGTCTTGTTCTTGATTTGGATAATACGTTATGGGGAGGAGTTCTGGGTGAAGATGGTATAGATGGAATTCAGGTAGATGGTGATTATCCGGGTAAGGCATATCATTACTGGCAGGAAGGAATAAAAGAGATAGAGCGGAAAGGTATTATTTTAGCGATTTGCTCCAAGAATAACCAAACAGATGTAGAAGCTTCGCTAGCTGCGCGAGAAATGCCATTATCATTAAAGGATTTTGCGTGTACGCGTATTAATTGGAATGATAAGGCAACAAATATCCGTGAGATAGCACAAGAACTGAATATCGGTTTGGATAGTATGGTTTTTGTGGATGATAACCCCACGGAGCGTGAATTGATTAGGCAGCAGTTACCGATGGTGGCAGTACCCGAATGGCCTGCACAACCATATGAGTTACCGATGTTCTACGCCCGGTTGGTAAATGATTATTTTAGCGTATATACACTGACAGACGAAGATAAGAAGAAAACAGAGCAGTATCGTCAGAATGCCAATCGCGCACAAGCACAAGCACAATTTACGGACATGGAAGATTTTCTGCGTTCGCTGGAGATGAAATTGACAATAGCACCTGCTGCTGATATTACCATTCCGCGTATAGCGCAGATGACGCAGAAAACCAATCAGTTCAATTTGACGACAAAGCGATACACGGAGGATGATATACGTTCGTTGGTGGCAAAAGATGCAAAGATATGGACATTATCCGTGGCTGACCGATTTGGCGATAACGGCATTACCGGACTGATAATTTTGATACTCGAAGGCAGATGGAACATTGATACGTTCCTGATGAGTTGTCGCGTGTTAGGAAAAGGAATTGAGGAGGCATTCTTTAAAACTGTGATTAGCAGATACGAAGGTGCGCTGACGGCACAATATATTCCAACGGCAAAGAATGAGCAGGTGGCGGATTTCTATGATAGAATGGGATTGAAATTAGAAAGAACGAATGATGAAGGGATGAAGGAATATTCCGCTCAGATAGAGACATTAGATACAACAATCAAAGATTACTATAAAATTGAATAATATGGAAGAAAGAGTATTATCGGTATTGCGTATGGTGTTCAAGGATAACACCATTGATGCAACTTGCTCGCAAAAGAATTGTGCGGCATGGGACTCAATGAACCATCTGAATCTGGTGGTAGAATTAGAAATGGAGACCGGTCTGGAATTCACCCCGGAGGAGATTGCAATGATGGTATCGTATGAAGACATTGTACGTATCGTAAAAAATAAACAATAGGGAAGATATGCCAAGTTCTAGCCAATGGCAGGTGATGGAACAAAAGCCGATTCCCTGCTCGGAAGATTGTCACAAAAAAAGTGTGGGGCAATGGATGCATAAGGTGAAGATTAGTCTATTGCAGAATCTGGCATACAATTGTCCTTTCAATAGCATGCGAGTAAGATTGCATCGCTGGCGTGGTGTACATATCGGAAAGGATGTGTATATTGGGCAACGATGTTCTATTGATAATTTATTCCCGGAGTATGTTTATTTGGAGGATGGGGCCAATTTGCACATAGGTACCACAATTCTTACACACTATGCAGCAAGAAGACGTGTGTCTGTCCTGTTTAAAAGTTACGTGGCTCCTGTTGTCGTTAGAAAAGGAGCGTTAGTGTCTGTAAATGCTACAGTTATGCCTGGCGTTGAAATAGGAGAAGATGCTGTTGTTAGCCCAGGAAGTGTTGTGGAGAAAGATGTTGCGCCTATGACGGTAGTGAAAGGCGTGCCGGCTGTGCAAGTAAGCGATTTTAGCAAACTGAAAAGACTTTTGAAATGAGAATATTGATTCAATTGGGGCATCCAGCTCATTTCCATTTGTATAAAAATACAGCGCGACAGTTAATTGCAAATGGACATCAGGTGTATTTTCTTATTAAAACCAAGGATATTCTTGAAGACCTACTGAAAAAAGCGGGATTGCCCTATTACAACATACTTCAGGTCGCTCATCGGAAAAGCAAATGGGGGGTGATACTGGATATGCTGATTAGAGACTGGAAAATACTCGTGTTTAGTATACGACACAAGATAGACCTGCTGACTGGAACATCACCGGAGGTTGCGCATATAGGTTGGCTATTGCGAAAAAAAGCCATTGTGACGACGGAAGATGATGATTGCGCTGTTCCTAATTTTGGGAAAGTAATTGCTTCTTTTGTTAGATGTGTATTAACTCCTGCAGTTTGCAATATGGGAAATTTGGAGCCTGTGTGTTCACATTATCCCTCATACCATGAACTGGCATATTTGCACCCCAATCATTTTACACCCTCACGTGAGGGTGTGGAAGGATACGGTATTGATGTGGAGAAACCGTATATTGTATTGCGGTTCGCGTCGCTTAATGCACATCATGATAGCGGAATTAAAGGTATAAACACAGAAGTTGCACAGCGACTGATTGATATTCTTTCGCCGCATGGATGCATTTATATTACCTCAGAGCGTCCGCTTGAACCGCAGTTTGAACAATACCGTATTCATATTAATCCGTTGGACATGCACCATGTGATGGCGTTTGCTTCGCTTTATATAGGAGACTCGCAAACCATGGCTGCTGAGGCCGGAGTGCTTGGAGTTCCGTTCGTGCGGTTTAATGACTTCGTGGGACGTATTGGTTATCTCCGCGAACTGGAAGATGTCTATGAACTCGGTTACGGAATCCACGCAAGTGTCCTTCCTGCCGATTCGCCGATTCATCGCAACGATGGTTCTGTCCAGCCGAGTGGAGTGGAGGCTTTGTATGAGCGCGTGGAGCAGTTGGTTGCTATGCCCTCTGAAGAGCGCCGAGCCACTTTCCAATCCCGTCGTCAAAAGATGTTATCCGAAAAGATAGATTGTGCTAAGTTCCTGACATGGTTCATCGAATCCTATCCGCAGAGTGCGGAGCAGACACGGAAGGCAGATGCGGAATTTTGGGATAAGTTCAAGTAAAAAACTTTGTAAACGTAAATATATTGTTTAATGAACTAACGATAATATCAAATTATGGA
>OCVV011336098.1_pt1 | contig 26372 bp, 28 predicted proteins | sample 1539721 | NCBI WGS metagenome assembly OCVV01 (sample SAMN02144230, study PRJEB22623) | gut metagenome | biome: sheep rumen | host: Ovis aries | place: New Zealand | reverse complement strand
TGTATATAATATTAAAACTAATATACAATGATTAAATCGTAAAATGCTTAATCCTTTTGCGTCAAACCAAATAGTATTAGATGCAACAAATCATACACATCTTCCTAGTAATGAGGAGCCATCAATAATAATATATTCTCAATATCAAAAAGAAATAGGCAGAACAATAAAAAATTATGGAAATTGTTGATTATATTGTACGTCAGACAATTCTCCTTTTACTTTTCCTTCAAAAGATGCAACAGTAACTTTAACAAGTCGTCCAAGCTCTGTTTCTATTTCAAACTTTGTAGCAAATTCTAATAGTGATGATAAAATTTTTATGCCAGGTAATCCTTCTTTAACTAATTTAACTCCTCCTTATATTATTAATGATCTTAATCAACTAAACGCCGAATATACTGTTCCAACTAGTTTTAATACTGGATATATTATTATTGCTCAATTAAAAAGACCAACATCATCAAATTAGACAAAATCCATCTCCTTTACTAAAATACAAGTAAAGGAGTTTTTAATATGAAAATTTATCTAGCAGGTGGAATCTTCTGCTATGGTGATTTATTGCGAAATACAGAATGGGCTGCAAAAATTCGTGCTGCCTTCCCAGGCGTTGATCTCTATTCTCCAGTTGAGAATACTGATATTAACGGCGTTGAAGGTAAGAAAAAATTCGCTGGTTCACAAGAAATCGCCAATGGAGACAATCAACGTTTAAACAATACTGATATTCTTTTAGCTTGCATTGATGGAGACGTTCTTCCTTCAGGCACTTGCGCAGAAATCGGTAAGTTTCACGAGAAAATTGAAAGAGGAGACCACAAATATATTGTCGGCATTTGTACTGACAATAGACAAATGTTCCTTACGCATAGCCAAGCCAAAGACGAGGGTGGCGCGGCATCGTTAGGCGAACAACAATATAGTTATCAAAATCTTTACGTTACTGGTTTAATTAAACAGGGCGGCGTTTTAGTTTCAAACATTGAAGACGCAATTGCCTGGATAAAAACAAAGGCAGGTGAGTTTGATGAATAATTTAATCTATCAAGTGAATGAACGTCCTCGTAAGTGGTATGAATGGATATTATATACTTTACAAATGTTGTTAAGTGTATTTGTCGCCACAGTTTTAATTGCTAATATTTGCGGCACTCCAATTCCTTCATGTCTAATTGGCGCCGGTGTTGGTACATTAATCTATCAATTCTTTACTAAATTCAAATCCCCAATGTTTATTTCTTCTTGCGGCGCCACAGTCAGCGCAGTCGTCGGAGCATTGGCTCTCGGCGGAGGAAATAACTATATCGCTGTTGCAATTGGCGGCGCAGTAATATTAATCGTATATGGTGCTTTTGCTTTATTAGTTCATTTCTTTGGTAAAAAGTTGTTTGAACGTATCTTCCCAGCCATTATCGTTGGTCCAGTCACTATGGTTATTGGTTTAAATTTGGCGGGCTTCTTGCCAACTTATATTGGCATTGATTGAATTCCAATGGTTGTCGCAGTAGTTACCATGATTGCAACTGCTCTTATTACTCACTATTGCAAAGGCTTTATTAAAACTATTTCATTCTTAATTGGTCTTGGCATTGGTTATGTTCTTGCAATTGTTTTGGAAGCAAGTTCCGCTTATGATTTCGGTATCTTCGCGGCCTTCCAAGGCTTTGAGTGGTTTAATCCAAATAGTTTCGCATTTATGCAATGGGGCAATAGTCCATTTGAAGCAAAACATATTATTGATGTAATTATTCTCTTCTTACCAGTTTCTATCTGCGCGGCACTTGAGCATTATTCGGACCATAAGGTTTTATCTAATATTATCGGAACCGACTTAACGCTTGACCCAGGCATGAGTAGAACTTTACTTGGCGATGGTGTTGCGTCTACGATAGGAACAATTATTGGTGGCTTACCTAATACTTCCTATGGTGAAAGTATCGCCGCGATTGGATTCAGCCGAGTTGCAAGTGTATGGATTAGTACAGCAACCGCAGTTGTATTAATAGGTATGGGCTTCTTTGCACCAATTACCGTCTTTATTTCTTCAATACCATCTGCTGTCTTTGGCGGCGTAGCGATGATTCTCTACGGTTATATTGCAGCAAGCGGGCTTAAAACATTACTCGCGGCCAAACCTGACTTAGAAGAGCCTAAAAACCTTATCATTGTAAGTGTTATCTTGACCGTTGGAGTTAGTGGACTATTCTTATGGTCAGCAAGTTTCACTGGCGTTGCACTAGCAATGGTATTGGGCGTGCTACTAAATCTTATTTTAAAAAACAAAAAGAAATAGAAAGAGCTTTTGACTAAGCTCTTTTTAATTTGTATAATGATTATATAATGAAAAATTATGGAGGAAAGCGTATGTTAACAATTGTTCAAGGAGATACATTAATTGCGGATTTCGACTTTAACTCTGATCAAGATATTGCACATGTTTATTTTTCTTCTAAAGTATTAAATATACAAAAAGAATGTGAACAACGTACAAACAATTCTGGTGTTTGGACAGTTACTCTTAGCCCAGAAACTACTAAAACTTTAAGAGTTGGCACATATTCTTATGATATTACTGTACATTTTTCTAATGATGATGTATGGACCATTGTTTATAATGGTGAATTGGTAGTTAAAAGAAAAGTTAATGTCGTAGAAATTTCTTCAGGAGAATAGTAGTATGGATAAAACATCTACTCGTCAAGTTGAATTAATAACACTTAATAGTATTAGACAAACCCAAAAAGTTGATGTTCATCAAGCCGTTCATGTGACCGGCTCTTTTCAGCAAGAAGGTGAAACTTCCTCTTTACATTCTACAACATATATTAATGGCGCGCAAGGTCCTCAAGGTCCTAAGGGAGACAAAGGTGAACCTGGTGGTTTAGGTCCTACTGGTCCAATGGGGCCAACTGGTCCTCATGGCGGCCCAATCGGTCCAACGGGTGAAATCGGTCCTACGGGTCCACAAGGACAACCTGGTCCTACAGGTTCCGCGGGTCAAAAGGGTGACATCGGTCCAACTGGTCCTGCTGGAGATATCGGTCCAACAGGTCCGCAAGGTGAAGTTGGTCCAACTGGTGAAACTGGTAGCGTCGGTCCAACCGGTGCGCAAGGCGACACTGGACCAATTGGTATGCAAGGAGACACTGGCCCTACTGGCGCAATCGGTCCTACTGGCGCAATCGGTCCTACTGGCGCAATGGGTCCAATAGGTAAAACCGGTCCAACTGGTTCTGACGGTAAAAAAGGTCCAACTGGAGATATTGGTCCTACAGGTCCTAAAGGCGAACAAGGCAATATTGGTCCAACAGGTCCGCAAGGTAGCGCGGGACAAAGTGGTCCAATAGGTCCTACTGGTCCTCAAGGTGCAATAGGTGCTACAGGTGCAACTGGTATAAGAGGACCACAAGGTGAAAAAGGTGTTCCTGGTCCAACAGGTCCGCAAGGGCAAATAGGTTATACTGGTCCAACAGGTGCACGAGGTATAAAAGGTGATACTGGTGCTATTGGTCCAACTGGTATTCCAGGCGCTCAAGGTCCTACAGGTGCAACTGGTCCGCAAGGTAGAACTGGCGCACCAGGTCCAACAGGTAGCATTGGTCCAACTGGTAGTGTAGGTCCAACAGGTCCAAAAGGAAACGCCGGTCCAATCGGTCCAACTGGTGAAAGAGGTCCAACTGGATTAACAGGCGGTATCGGTCCTACTGGTCCACAAGGTAAAAAAGGTCCTACTGGTCCAACTGGTAGTATTGGTCCAACTGGTCCAAGTGCCGATTCTTATGCTATTGAAACCACTAATAATGGTATCTATATATATGACCCATCTGGTCAAGCCGTGTTTGTTTCTACTGTCGGTCCTACTGGTCCAACAGGCGCGAAAGGAAACACAGGCCCTCAAGGTCCAACCGGCAGTGTTGGTCCTACAGGTTTAACTCCTGAATCATATTCAATTGAAACTACAGATAGTGGCATTTACATATACGATCCATCTGGTAATGCCATCTTTGTAAGTACCGTAGGCCCTACAGGCGCAAAAGGTGACACTGGCCCAACTGGAGATATTGGTCCTACAGGTTTAATGGGTCCAACTGGTCCTCAAGGAAATGTAGGTCCTACTGGTCCAACTGGTGAAAAGGGCGAAAAGGGTGAAACTGGTGATATTGGTCCAACTGGTTTAACTCCAGCCAATTACAGCATTGAAGTAGCAGAGAACGGCATCTATATCTATGACCCAAGTGGTAATGCCGTGTTCGTTAGTACTATTGGCCCAACAGGTAAACAAGGTAATATCGGTCCAACTGGACAAACTGGTGCTACAGGCAGTGTTGGTCCAACAGGAAGTACAGGCCCAACCGGTGCGCAAGGTGATATTGGTCCAACAGGTATCTTCGAATTTGTTGAATATTCAGATGTCGATCCAACAACCATTCAGGCTACTAAAAATTCTCCACGCTTTTTGTGGTATGATGATGACTTATACATTCTCTTTAAGGACCCAATTGACGAATAATTTAAGCCAAATTGAACTCAAAAATTAAAATCTTTATCTTAACTAATAAACTTTTCCTTGACAAAAGTCGCTTAATTTACTACTATATAATTAGGGAACCGGGAAAAAGGAATTAGGGTGTTGAGATTAATCATTAATCATTACTTACCATTAATCAATATACACATACTTAAGGCAGACTATAAGTACCGTTAAACCGGTACTTTTTATTTACATGATTTATTATTAAAGGAGATAGATATGATACAAAAGTATGATGAAAATTCAATCATCACTCTTGACTATCGACAAGCGGCACGAGAAAGTTTAGGTATGTATATCGGTGCAGCAGACTCTAATGGTTTACACCATCTGCTTACTGAAATCGTAGCCAATGCTATGGACGAAGCCGCCGCGGGATATGGTAAATTAATTACCGTAAAAATCAATACAGAAGAAAATCGAGCTACTGTTATTGATAACGGTCGTGGTATTCCATTCCGCCGCAACGCAAGTGGTCAATGGGCGATAATTGAAATGTGTACTAACCTTCATTCAGGAGGTAAATTCACTGGACAAGGTAACTATAAAAGTTCTCTTGGTCTAAATGGTGTTGGTGCCACCGTAACTAACGCACTCTCATCTGAATTTTCTATAGAAGTTTGGAGAGATGACGAACATTGTAAGTTTGAAGTGTTTGACGGCAGTTATGACGATGACCCATTCATTGAACCCGCCAAAGGACACACAAGCGGCACAATTGTTAGTTTTATACCAGATGCTACCGTTTTTGGTAATGATAATAAGTGGGATCTTAATCGTATTGCTGACGAATTGCAATTACACGCACTCTTAAATAATGGCATTACCTTTGAACTTTGGGCAGATGGTAAAAAGAGAAATACCTTCTGCTATTCTAACGGCATCAAAGATATGCTAAAGATAAAATGCGCCGGTCTAACCATGCTAACCGACCCAAATTACTTCAAGACTACCGTGAGCGATGATAAAGGCACCTGCGAAGTTGAAATGGCTTTTGCCTATTGCGACAAGGCATTTGAAACCATTTATTCCTTCGTCAATGGCGGCTACACACCAAACGATGGTACACACGTTACAGGTTGGAAAACCGCTTATACATCATTAATAAATAAAACCGCGCGTGAGTTAGAAATTCTTAAAGATAAGGATAAAAACTTTAGCGGCGATATTGTTCGTAAAGGATTAGTATTGGTTTTATCTATTAAGATGAGTACACGTCCTTTATTCGGTGAACAAACTAAACTTACTTTAAATTCACCTGAAGCCCGTAAATGGTGCAGTCAAGCCGTTGGGCAATTAACTTTTGAAAAGAAAGTTGGTGAACAAATCTTTAAGAAGATTATGATTGAGCAAAAGGCTGAAGATGCCGCCGCGAGAAAACGTGAAGCCCAAGAAAAAATTACAAAAGGCGGTAAAAATCTTAATAGTTTAAGAGATTTACCAGAGAAGTTATGCGATGCTATTGATTTCAACAATGCGGAATTATTCTTCTGTGAAGGTGATTCAGCAGCAGGCAATCTTAAGCTCAGTAAAGCAAAAAATCAGGCAGTGCTTCCTTTAAGAGGCAAGATTAAAAATTGCACTAGCCTAGAATTAGCAGATGCAATCAAAAGTGAAATCATACAAGGTATCTTAAATTGCTTGGGGTGCGGCGTCGGTGAATACTTCAACATTAAAAATTTAAGATATGATAAGCTAATTATATTAACGGATGCTGACTCAGATGGGAAACATATAGAACTTTTACTCATGACACTATTTTTACATCATCTGCCTGAATTAGTCGAGGCTGGCAAAGTTTACGCGGCCACACCTCCATTATATAGAACCGTCGCGGCTCGTGATGGAACTAAATATTGGTACGAAGACAATGCAGAATATCGAAAATATATCAAAAGCCACAAATGCGAGATCACAAGGTACAAAGGATTGGGCGAAATGGACGCGGAAGAACTCTACTCAACGACCATGGACCCTGCTAATCGTCATTTAGTCCAGTTAACAACTGACGACATGCAAGCCACACTAGACTTATACGACAGTTTAATGGGTAAAAGTGCACAATTACGTCGTGATTTCATTATTCAAAACAGATTATCATCAATTAAAGGTGATGATGACCTTTTTGAAGAAGAATATGATGACGATGATATAGAATAATTTATTGACAATAAGAATTGACAAACATATAATAATATAAAGGAGCATAATAATATGGAAGAAAATAAACAACAACAACAATCAACCGCCCCTCAAAGTTGGAAAGATATTAACTTGGGACCAGATACCCCTGTTTCAGTTTTAATATCTTTTATCAATGTTCTTAATCAAAGACTTTGTCTTCTTGAGGACCATGTATCTATTAAATTAGATGACGGTAGAGTTGTTACAGTTACAGAACTTTTTAAATTACAAGAAGAGGCTGCGAAGGCGGCTGCTGAAAAGAAAGGAGAATAACCATGGCTAATGAAAATCTTTTAAACGAACGTAGTAAAAATGATTTTCTTGTTTATGCCAATAGTGTTATTAAAAGCCGTGCAATTCCATACGCAGAAGATAATTTAAAGCCAATTCATCGTAAAATACTTTATACTTTATATGAAGATAAAGTGTATGCCGATAAGAAAACTAAAAAATGTGCGACTGAGGTAGGTTCCGCCATGAAGTATTCCCCTCATGGCGATGCATCTGCTTATGGTGCATTAGTTCGTTTAGGACAATGGTGGAAATTAAGATATCCATTAGTTTATATTCAAGGTAATGCTGGTAACGTTTTAGGTGACGGACCTGCGGCTTCAAGATATACAGAATGCCGTTTAAGTGAAATCGGTATGTTAATGCTTGAAGACCTTGATAAGAATTGTATTAACTGGAAGCCAAATTATGATGGCACATTGCAAGAACCAGTTACTTTACCTTCTAAATTCCCTTATTTACTTTGCGGCAATAATGAAGGCATTGCAGTTGGTATGGGCAGTAATTTGGTATCGCATAACTTTACAGAAGTAGCAGACGCCATTAATTATTATATGGCGCACCCAGATTGTAAAATCATTGATTTAATGCAATATATTAAAGGTCCTGATTTTCCAACTGGCGGTATCATTACTAATGGCGATGAATTGTTAAATATATATTCTACTGGTCGCGGCAATGTAAAAATGACCGCACATTATGATATTTCTAAACAAGGAAAAGAAACATTAATTACCTTTCATGACCTTCCTTATGGGGTTAATGTTGAAGACGGTGTTAAGGCGCCTCTTAAAAAATTAATTTTAGAAGATGGTTATGAAGCATTTCAAAATATTTACACCTTAAAGAAAGATGATATGGGGCGTGTAGATATTGTTGTTGTATTAAGTAAAGACGCTAACATTCAAGAATGTTTAAATCTCTTAATGACAAAAACAAGACTCGCAGAAACAGTAAAAATTAACCAAACCCTTATCATTAATGGTGAACCTCGTATTCTTAATCTTAAACAGATGATAGAGTATTGGGTAAACTATCGTAGCGGCATCATTAGAAAGATTGCCCAAACAGACTACGACAAGACTAATCATAAACTAACTATTACTCTTGGCTTACAAAAATGTATGAGTGATATTGATTTACTTGTTCAAATTGTCCGCAATGCCCCAAGTAGAATTGCGGCTCTACAATCGCTTATGAAGACTTTTGAACTTAATGAAGAACAAGCCAATGCGGTTTTAGATATGAAATTAAGCCGCCTAAATCGACTTGACATTAAGGAATTAAATCAAACTCGTAGTGATTTAGAAGAACAACTTGCCAAATTAAACAAAATCATTACAGATGAACAAGAACGTTATAAAGTAATTCGTGCTGATTTGGCAGAGATTAAGAAAGTTGTTGGCGAAGATAAGCGTTTAACCGAAATTGTTTATCGCCGTCCTCTTGAAGAAGTAAGCAATAATAGTGCCACCGCACCAATTGTTATCCGCAAAGAATGGAAAATCTTTGATGACGGTGTACATAGTAGTACTAACTCCATCGCGGATCTCGGCAGTTGCTTAAAAGACATCGTCTTTGCTTATTCAACAGATGACATCTTTGTATATGATAAAGAACAATTTGCACCTGTTAATAACTACAGCGGCGTAATTATTCGCGGCGCTACGGTTCACGATAGTTCAAAAGACAAATTGGTAGCAGTTACCAAAAATGGTAATATTAAAGTTAGTTTAGTTAGTGATTATAAACTTAAAAAGGCCGATAAGGTTATGAAACTCAAAGAAAACGATAGCTTAGTTTTCGTTGGATTTGTAGACGATAATGACTTTATTGTGTTATATGACGGCGCTGAACATATCTTAAAGTTGGCAGTTAAAGACTTGCCAGTTGCAGGCAGACTTACGCTTGGTGTAAAAACCGGATTCACCAACATTGTGGCCGCAATGGCAGTTAACAACCAAGATTACTTATTAATGGTAACCGACGACCGCAAAGGTAAATTAACCGCCGTTCAAGACTTTGGAGTCGATAGCCGCGGAAATAAAGGACAGCTCGTTCTTGAAAAAACTAAATGGATTAAACCTTTTGTCAATGGTAGAGATACTATTTATGGTATCTTGAAAGGCGGCAAAGTATTATCAATTAGCCGCGATAAAGTATCCATTAAGAGTAAAACTGCGACTGGAGCGCTTATCACTAACAGGGTACTAGAAGATATTATTTAAGCAAAACAATATTGACTAAGCCCATTTACATTAATATAATGTATTTGTTAATTACTCGCTACATAGTATTAATAAGACAAAATATTAAAAGGAGACACAAGCATGAATGATGATAAGATTATTTTAACTGATAATGGTAAGGTTGTTCTTGAATATATGCAAGGGCATGACGAATTATTAGTTGGAAAAGACATCGCTGATGCAACAGGAATTAAAGGTATTTATCCTGTCCTTAACTCTTTAGTAAACAGAAAACTAGTCCAAAAGGGAGACCCTATCACTAGAAACTTTACTAATATTAAGGGCGAAACAAAACCTAAAGAATATCAAACATATTTATTGACCGACTTTGGTCGTTCATATCAAAATTAACTTCTGCGCAATTGAAATGTAGCTTGCGCAAAAGAAAAAACTTTGCTAGAATAATTAAAAGAGAAAATTAAAAAGGAGAAATTATGGCAGACACATTTTACAGAGAAAACTCATTTACAATCGTTGGAACATTACTAGATGCACAAATTAAGTATGGTAATAAGAAATCAGATGGAGCTGGTTACATTTCAGTAGAAGCACTTGTTGGTGCAGAAATTAACGGTATTCATTGTGAATATCCAGTTAGATTCTACTCAAATCAATTAAAAGCAGATAAAACTCCAAATAAACTTTATGAATCTTATTCTAAAATGGGTTCATTAGTTGGCAAGAAAGTTCAAATTGATGGTTCATTAAGAGAAAACAGATTCTTCAGCACTAAAACAAAACAATTAGCATCTGCAACTCAATTATCAGGCAACTTCGTTAAAGGCGTTGTAGTTACTGAACCAGATGTCGCTCGTTTCATTTTAGGTGGATTCATTGTTACAACTTTAACTGAAAAGAAAAATAAAGAAAACGAAATTTATCGTTATGATTTAGGACTTGCTCAAGCAAATTATGCAGGTGACAAGATGAGTTTATTCACTCTTCACGTTGATCCAGCAAGAACTGATGTTGTTAATAGTATTCAAAAATTATACCAAGCCGGTGATACTGTTCAATTCAGTGGTTCATTAATCTTCAAAGTTGAACAAGTTACTGTTCAAGACGACAATGCAGCTTTCGGTACACCAGTTACAAGAACATACACTAATAAACAAAATAACTACTTCATTGAAAGCGGTTCAACAGTTATTACAGATAATAGACAATATGGAAGACCTATTATCAATAGTTTAGTCAATTCTTATAAGGCTGAAGGTAAAGAATTAGAAGCAAATGCTGCTAATAGCGCCGCAGCTGGAGACAACACTGAAGTTCCTGCAAGTAAAACAATTAGTGCTAGACAAGCTAGTTTAATTTAAGCGGTGGAAAATAACACCGCCGCTTATTCGTTAGACTTATTTAATAAAGGAGAATAAAAATGACAGGCGAAGAAAAGAAATTAACCAGTTTTGATATATTAAATTCAATTAGTTTAAAAGATAAGACAAAAGAAAAAATAGGTTTAACATATTTAAGTTGGGCATACGCATGGGGAGAAATCATGAAAAGATATCCCGATGCCGTTTATACAATTTTTACCAGAGAAGTAACTTCAACTACTACTACTAAAAGTATAGCAGATGGTTATGAATCAGTAACCGTTGAAGAAACAACTAACGAAGTTCCATATTTTACAGATGGAAAAACTTGTTATGTTAAAGTTGGTTTAACTATTGATAATCGTCAATATATTGAATATCTTCCAGTTATGGATAACAAACAAAATGCTATCCGTGCCGAAGTTGTTACTTCAACCGCAGTTAATAAGGCTTTACAAAGAGCATTTGTTAAAGTATGTGCAAGACATGGCTTAGGATTATATATTTATGCAGGTGAAGATTTACCAGAAGATGAAAAAGTCAAAATGGCAATTGATTTCGATGGTATTGCAGTAGCCGCAGATAATTATAATTGTCAAACACTTTCAGAAGCAGATTTTGAAAAACTTAAAGAACATGTTATTCAAATTATTGCCAGCGGACAAAAAGATAAAAATGCAAGTAACGCAATTGTTGCATATGTTACAAAATTATTCCCAGGTAAAAAATTATCAACAACAACCTTCACAGAAGACTGCGCCAATATGCAAAAGGTTTCTTATTTCTTAGGCGAAATTGAGGCAGCTCTTAATGGAAGAAACTCTAATAACTAGAACTTATGTAGAAGATTTAATTAGGGAGTATATGGGTCTAAGCGGCCCGCTCCCTAATATGATTAAACGTCAAATTAATTCATTAGTATTAGATGATAATTTTACGTTAAAAGAAGTTGCACGTTGCGCCGTTTGGTATGTGGAAGTAGCGCAGAAAGAGATATCACCACTTTACGGCGTTAAAATCTTTGCGTCTATAAGAGAAGAAGTTGATAAGTATTTTAAAAAGTTGGAACTTGACCAACGAAATCAAGCTATCGAGGCAAAAAAGATAGTAGAGTATCAAGACAATAATATAATATTCAACATAAAATCATTAGAACATAAAAAGAGACAACCTAAACAATTAGATATGAATGAAATTCATGTCGAAGGAGTAGATAAGTATGATAACTAAAGACCTCTTCGACTCCAGTGCTTCATTGTATGTACTTAGTTGTTTAATGAGAAAGCCGCTTTTATTACAAGATGAGAGATATGCATTTGTAAAGACGGACTTTTATAAACCTTTGGAACAAATAATATTTTATGCCATTTTTAATATGGCAAACCAAGGAGTCGAAAAAATTACGCCGCAAGATGTAGATTTATATATACATCAATACGACGGACAATATACATATTATAAAGAAAATAAAGGCTACGAGTATGTAACTCAATGTTATCAAACTGCCGAAGGAAGTGACGAAAAGCAATTTGACTATTATTATGCAAGAGTCAAAAAGTTTTCAGTACTGAGAGATTTAGAAAGTCTTGGTATTGACACTTCTAATTTTTACAATACGGCGAATACTTTAAATCGTGATATCGAAGATGAAAAATTAAATCGTATGTCGATTAATTCGATTCTGGAGACATTGCGTAGTGAAGTAGTTGATATTGAAAATAGACATATTGGAAAGGACCAAGGAACATCTCAACCAGCATCTGCGGGTTTAAGAGACTTGGTTGCCGAATTACAGGCGCATCCAGAAGTCGGATTGCCACTTGACGGCGATATAATAAATTGGGCCGCGAGAGGAGCCAGACTTGGCAAATTATATATTTATAGTGCACCATCAGGTTCAGGTAAAACTCGTTATATGGTCGGCAACGCATGCGCGATTAGTATGCCATATATTGATAAAGATGGCCATGTCGTGGTGCGTGGAGAAGACGGCGCAGATTATCAAAAAGTTTTATTTGTTGCAACTGAAATGCAAGCAGATGAAATTCAAACTTTAATTTTAGCATATGTTAGCGGTGTTAATGAAAAAACTATTTTGTTAGGTAATTATTCACCAGACGAATTAGATAGAGTTCAAAGGGCACTCAAGATTATAGATAAGTATGGAAGTAATTTTATTATTGAGTGTATTCCTGACCCAAGTATCGCCATGATTAAGGCGCGTTTAACAAAATACATAGTGCAAGATAATGTAGAATATATCTTTTATGATTATATTTTTACTTCTCCAAGTTTAATCACAGAGTTTGCAAGTGCAGATGTTAAAGAATATGTAGCATTAATGATGTTAAGTAATACTTTAAAAGAAATTGCGATGACATATAATGTATTTATTCAAAGCGCCACACAGTTGAATGAAAACTGGAGTAAACGCGAAATAGGATTGCGTGACCAAAACTGTTTAAGAGGGTCTAAAGCCATTGCCGATAAAATTGATATTGGTTTAATTGGTGTTAGATTAGGTGACGAAGAAAAGAAACAAATTGAAACGATTTGGACTGAATTAAAAAATCAAAAGGCGGGTCGTTTTACAAAAGAGCCAAATATTGTTATAGACGTATATAAAAATCGACGCGGCGAAATGAACTGTGTTAAAATATTTAGATACTTTGATTTTGCCACCTGCCATTGCGAAGACTTGTTTGTTACAGACTCAAGTTATAAAGCAATTGCTGATTATGGTCTCTTAAAGTATGATAAGAAACTGTATGATTATTTAGAATTAGTTTCAAAAGGAGTCATATAGTATGAATTTTAAAGAGTTAAGAGAACAATTGACAGATGAAATGATTAAAAATATTTTAGGTCAATTTAATGTAGAACCATATGATGAAACTAGCGAAGTAATAATATTCCCTACTTGTTGCCACAACTTGGAAGGCGGCAGTCCAAAGTTATATTATTATAAAAATAGTAAACTCTTCCACTGCTTTACTGAATGCGCGGATACATTTGACATCTTTACATTATTGCAAAAGATGTATAAATTGCGTGACCAAGAGATTACATTACAACAAGCGGTTAGTTTATGTGATTTAGATGCAAGTCACATTGTAGTAGAAGATAGAAAATATAATACGTCTGAAGATATTAAGTATATGCAAACTTTAAACAATATGTATATACCAGATATCGACAACTTAAATTTTAAGGTATACGACAAAAGTATCTTAAGAAAATTTAGTTTTGATTTTGCAGGGTTAATGCCTTGGATTGAAGAAGGCATCAGCATCGAAACTTTGCAGAAGTTTAATATTAAATATAATAAAGCCCACGATGCCATTCTAATCCCTAACTTTGACATGAAAGGTAATTTAATAGGGATTCGAGAACGTTTTTTCAAACCAGAAGATATTTTAAAAGGTAAGTATCGTCCAGCCTATTTGGACAATCAATTATTCAATCACCCAACGGGCCGCACCTTTTATGGCATATGGGAAAACCAAAAGAACATAAGAAGAAAACATATGTGTATTATTTTTGAGGGTGAAAAGTCAGTATTGCACTATGGAACCATTTATGGAGATGACCAAAATATTGCACTTGCAACTTTAGGTCAAAATATTACACGAGAACACATACAATATTTATTAAAATTGGGTGTCGCAAATGTTATTTTAGCATATGATACCGATTATGAAGATTATCAGCAACTACAAGAAGTACGAGAAAAGTATATTGCCAAAGCGCGTCTATTATCGCCTTACTTTAATGTAAGCATCTTAATAGATTACGACTTTGTATTACCATACAAGAGTAGTCCAATTGATGGCGGCAAAGAGACTTTTGAAAAACTATTAGCTGAAAGGGAGATAATAAAATAATGAAACGTATTGAATTAAAAGTAAACCACATCAATCCTGGCGATAAAAGTTATTTAACCAGTTATTTAACTAGCTTGGGTATTAAAATCCAAGATGTTAATAGTTTTTTGGCGGCTCCACGTTTCTCAGATGTTGATAATCCTCACAAGTTATTGAACTTAGACTATGCCGTTGAAACCGCCTATCAGTTGCTTAATGGCGGCGCGAATGTATATGTTCAACCGGACTCTGATACAGATGGTTTTACATCATCTGCGATTTTAATCTCATACATTAAACGCAGATGGCCAACAGTAAGAATTAATTATGAATTACATAATGGCAAGGAACATGGTATTAATTGCGACTACATCAAAACAGATGATAAGTTAATATTTATTCCTGATGCCGGTTCAAATGATTATGAACAACAAAAAGAACTTATCGCCGCAAATAAGACTGTTATTATTTTAGACCATCACGAAGTTAATGAAAATTATGAAGAGACCGGCGCCATCTTGGTTAATAACCAATTTAGTCCTGAGTTCTTCAATAAGAACTTAAGCGGTGTTGGTATCGTCTATATGTTCTTACGAGCCATGGACGAAAAACATTTCGCCGATTCGCCTATCGCAGACGATTACTTAGATTTAACCGCGGTAGGAATTATTGCAGATGCCATGAATATGACTACTCTCGGCAATAACTGGATTGCTTATAATGGTCTTAATAATATTAAAAATAAATTTTTAAAGGAATTGGCAGAAAAACAAGAAAGAGGCATCAAAGACGCGGCTCACCTTAGCAAGATTGATGTTGCCTTCTATATTGCACCTGTTATTAATGGTGTTATTCGTAGCGGCACTGCTGAAGATAAGAACTTAGTCTTCCGTGCCTTATGGGAAGAAAATTGCACTGAGAACTTCCTTCACGAATGGCGCGGCGTAAAGAACTATGAAACGTTATATCAACATGCCGTTCGTCTTGCAGTAAATGCCAAGAGTAGACAAGACAGTGCAAAGAAAAAGTCCTTTGAATGGTTATGCGACGAAATCCGCAAAAACGGGTGGGACCAACATAATATTGTCATTGCTACAATTAATGAAGAAGATAGTAAAAAAGTAAATCAAAACGTTACGGGGCTTATCGCCATGGAACTTGTTAAAGAGTTCGGCAAACCATGTTTAGTCTTACGTACCACTGAATACGAAGGACAGATGGTTTATGGAGGTAGTGGACGTAATGGTAATTTCTACGGCATTCCAAGTTTACTTGACTTTCTAAAACAAAGTGGCTTGGTTTTATACGCGGCTGGACACGCCAATGCGCATGGCTTATTTATCACTAAAGAAAATGTTGATGCATTGCGCGCTTATTCAGACAAGATGTTAAACGCCGAATCATTTAATGATACAGTGTTTGAGGTTGATTATTGGTTCCATAGCAGTGACTTTATTGACCAAGGTATGTTATATGAGTTCGCGCAACAAGATAAATTATGGGGTAATGGTTTACCTCGTCCATTATTTGCATTTGATTTTAACTATTCGCCTTCAAATGTTCAAATCATGGGTAAAGACAAGAGCTCAGTAAAAATTAAATACGATGGTATAGATTTTGTAACTTTCAAAGATGCCGCGCTTGTTAAATTATTACAAACTTATACATCTGGACACATCACGATTGTTGGTGCGCCAAGCTTAAATGAGTTTATGGGGCGTTCAAGCATACAAATCGTTATGGACGATTATGTTGTAGAACCACTGTTGTCTACACAAATTGTTCGTTCTAATAATTTAGGAGATTTAATATAATGAATTTACAAGAGTTTAAAAAGAAATGGGGCGCAGTTATGTCTAGGTCAGATTATCCAGAGTTCTTTATGTCTATTATGGATGATATTTACATTGACTGCACAAAAGAACAAGCCATTGAATTAATTACTGATTACTACGATAATGCAGACACTCTTTATAATGAGTTTTGGGATATAGGCCAAGAAAGTATTGACGAAGCCAAAAAGATATAATATAATAAAATAAGTAAAGGAAAACAAATATGAGATCAGAACATCAATTTTATACATCATTACATAATCATACAGAATATTCAAATGTCCATGTTATAGATAGTATTAATCGTCCAATGGATATGATTAATTATGCGTGGGACTTAGGGTTTTCTGGTCTCGCTTTTACTGACCATGATTGTATTTCAGGTGCCATTGAAGAATTAGATTGTTATAAAAGAAAAATAACTGATGAATGGACAAAATTAAATCCAGACAAAGAAGTACCATCAGTAGAAGAAATGGCTGCTGAATTAAACTTTAAAATTATGTTGGGTAATGAAATTTATCTAACAGCCGAAGGTGTCACTGAAGAAACGCAAAGAGAAAACTATAAGAATGGTGAAAAGACCTATTTTTATCATTATCTTTTAGTAGCAAAAGATGCCGAAGGTTTTAAACAAATACGTCAATTAAGTAGTCGCGCATGGAGTCGTGGGTTCTTTTATGGACGTATGATGAGAACACCAACCTATCCATCTGATTTATTTGAAATTGTTAAAGGTGGACATATAGTATGTTCAACAGCATGTTTGGCTGGATATGTCGCGCGTAAATATAACGAGATGGTGGCATGCTTAGACGAAGAACAAAAACGTGCGATTAAACAACAAATTGATAATCACTTACAAATGATGGAAGAATTATTTGGTAAGGGGAATTATTATTTAGAGTTACAACCAAGTGAAAAGTTTGACCAAATAGATTATAATAAATGGTTAATTAATAATTATTGGGGCAAGTATCCTTTTATTTTTACAACAGACGCGCATTATTTAAAGCCAGCTTTAAGAGAAGTTCATAAGGCATTTTTAAATAGCCGTTCCAGTGGAACTAGAGATGTCGACGAATTTTATGGTTATGCATATATGATGGCCGCGGAAGAAGTTTATGGCTTTATGAAAAGTTATATAACCGAAGAACAATTCCAAGAAATGATTAATAATACAAATCGTATTCAACAAATGTGCTCTTATTATACATTAGACCAAAAACAAGTTATAGCACGTGTTGCATATGAACATTTTGATGAATATAAAGAAGATTTAGAGTTTTTTGATGATGTAGACGAACAAACTTATCCAAACTTTTATTATTATTTACATACAGATAATCAAGCCGATAATTATTTGGCACGATTAATTGCACATGGGTATATTAATAAATATGATGAAACTTGGAATAGTGAAACATATTATAATAGATTAGAAGAAGAATTATGGACAATTAAAGAAGTCGGCGAAAAGATTGGTCAACACATGTCTGATTATTTTATTTCAATGGCAAAAATGATTGACTTAATGTGGGAAGCCGGTTCAATTGTTGGTCCAAGCCGTGGTTCGGCAGGTGCGATGTTGATTAATTATTTATTAGGTATCACACAAATGAACCCAATTGAATTAAATCTTCCATATGTTTGGAGATTTATGCACCCATCTAGACCAGACTTACCTGATATTGATGTTGACTCAGAGTCAGATAAGAGAGCCGCCGTTTTTAATAACATTAGAGAATATTTCCAAAGCTTAGGTGGAGATGTTGTTAATGTTTGTACTTTTGGTACAGAAGGAACTAAGAGTGCATTAAAGACCGCAGGTCGTGGTTTAAATATAGATGATGACTTAATTACATATGTAACTTCAATGATACCTAATGAAAGAGGTTTTGACTGGAGCTTGCATGATTGTTATTATGGTAACGGTGAGGATAGAGAAGGTCGTGCCGCATTTAAACAAGTAATGGACGAAAACCCAATGTTATGGGAAGTTGCGCAAGGCATTGAAGGATTGGTCACCAGATTAGGTGTTCATGCTTCAGGTGTTGTTTGTTTGAATAGTCCATTAACTGATTATGCAGGTTTCATGAAGACTAATAAGGAACAATTAGTCACCTGTTTTGATTTACACAAATTGGAGCGTTGTGGTTTAGTTAAATACGATTTATTAACAGTTTCAGCGCTTGACCGTATTCACCAAACCATGAATTATATGTTAGAAGATGGTACTCTTGAATGGCAAGGCGATTTAAGAAGTACTTATAATAAATATTTGTCGCCGCAAGTAATTGATTATAATGATAAAGAAATGTGGGATAAGGCCGCAAATGGTGAAATTAGAAGTTTATTCCAGTTCGATACATTAGTCGGTGGCCAGGCAATTAAGCAAATTCGTCCGCACAGTTTAACTGAATTAGCGGTTGCAAACTCAATCATGAGATTAATGGGCGAAAAAGGTGCGGAACTTCCATTAGATAAATATGTTAAATTTAAAACTTCACCTCAACTTTGGTATGATGAGATGAACGAATATGGTTTAAATGCAGATGAAGTAAAAGTATTAAAAAAGTATTTGGAAGGTTCTTGCGGACTTGCCGAATCTCAAGAAGTTGTTATGGAACTTTCCATGGATCCACATATTAGTAACTTTACAATGCAAGAAGCCAACCGATTAAGAAAAACAATTGCAAAGAAGGCATTTAGAGAAATTGAAAATGTTAGACAATTATTTTATGAAAAAGGATTAGCCGCGGGAACTAGAAAAGTATTATTAGATTATGTTTGGAAAGTTCAAATCGGTATGTCATTAGGTTATTCTTTTAGCCGTTTACATACAACAGGTTATTCAATTATTGCGGTTCAAGAAATGAACTTGGCGCACAAATGGCCAATTATTTATTGGAACACAGCATGTTTATCAGTTGATAGTAGTGCAATTAACGCGCAAGATTTTTATAACTTGGTCGATGAAAACATCGTTGAAATCGATGAAGTTGAAGGTAAGAGAGTGCAAAATAAAATGGATTATGCAAAGATTGCACAAGCACTCGATAACTTTAGAGGTAGCGGCTGTAAAGTACGTTTACCAGATATAAATGAATCTCGATTAGGATTTACACCAGATGTAAAAGATAATTCTATTTTGTATGGTTTAAAAGGTATTAGTAGAGTAACGGCGCCAGTTATTGAAGAAATTATGATTAATAGACCATATTCTTCACTAAAAGATTTCTTAAATAGAACAACAAGTCGTATTGTTACAAAAGATAAAGTTATTAATTTAATTAAATGCGGCGCATTTGACCGCATTGAAAAGAAGGATAGAAAAGAGATTTTAACAGATTTTATTTGGCAAGTATGTGATGCAAAGCAAAAGTTAACTATGCAAAATGCAAATATGTTAATTGACCAAGGATTATTGCCACCTGAACTATCTTATGAAAGTGAAGTTTATAAACTCACAAAAGAATTAAGAAAACATAGAGATAAGAATAAGTTATGGTATATTGGCGATGCATTAGAAGTGCCAGTAGATAAAATAGATATTTGGAAACAAATTATTGTGGATGCCGGCGTACGTGGACAAGACTTGGTATTAGATGGAGTTCCATGTCGTGTAATGGATAGTAATTTGTGGGATAACTTCTATGACCGCAAAATGTTAACGATTAAGAATTATATTAAAGCTCATCACGACGAATTATTGGAGAAATTAAATAATCGTTTGTTTATGACAGAGTGGAATAAATATTGTAATGGTGATGAGTTACAATGGGAACTTGATAGTGTTAACTTCTATTTTGATGGGCATCCATTAACAAAAGTTATTCCTCAACTTGGCATTGAAGTTAATTTCTTAGAAGAAGTAGTTGAAGGTGCGCCAGATGGTTTCTTCTTAATTAAAGGTAAACAAATTCCAAAAATGAAATTATATACTTTAGCGGGCACAGTCATTGATAGAGATAAAGTTAAAGGCTTAGTAACTTTACAAACGGTCGATGGTGTTGTCAGTTTGAAGGTATATAAAGATTTATATTCAACATTTGTTGCCGTCATTGGTGATATTAATGAAAACGGCGAAAAAGATATCGAACAAGACAGTTTCTTTGAAAAAGGAGTGCACTTATTAGTTACAGGTATTCAAAGAGGCGCAACATTTATTCCAAAGGTATATAAGAATACAGGTCGTCAAGCAATTGAAAGAATTGTATTAGACGATATGGGTAATTTTGTAGAACTCGAAGAAAAGAGGAGCGTACAAAATGAAGGTTAGTATTTGAGATTTAGATTATTACTATGCGCCTGAAAAAGTAAATTGTTTTAATCCAGATGTAATGAAAATTAGTAGTTATCACAAGCAATTAGGTGATACTATTAATTTCGTTACTAAGGAAGACGATATTCGCCGACCATATGATATCTATTATATTATTAAAGAGAAAAGTGAAACACCTAACCCACCACTAGACTTCTTGTTAAATAAAAAGGTCAGATGGTGGGGAGATGCATATAGAGTAAAGGTCAAATGGAAAATGACACCTGCAATGTTAGGATGTCGACCTGATTATTTACTTTATCCAGAATTAAATACACAACTGGAAAGGGCAGAACAAGTGCGTTTCTTTGATAATGACGGCAAGCGTTTACCATTAACTCAAGATTATACGAACGCATTTCAACACAAGCGTTTAATGTTAACTGATCCTGCCTTATGACACGCCGCGACAGAAGACCTTATCGAAGTATTCACTTTACTAAAGGGACACAAGAACTTATATTTTACCAAGCCAATTGATTTAATGCGTCTGGTGATGAATGAAGAATTGTTTCAAATCTTCTTAGAATTATCAATTGGTGCTGGTTCAAACTTAAAGTGGTATGTTATCAGTTGAAATGAATTTGACGTTGCGTTAAAAGGACTAGTGCGAATAAAAACAGCCTTTCCTAACGCCAAAATTGGCCCGCTATCTATGAAATACAGCCCGGTTCCTTCCAAACATTGGGTAGATACAAAAATAGCGCAAAACGAATTTAATTTATTGTGTAGTAGGATAACTCTCTGCAAGGAAAATAAAATCCAGTTGCAAGTAATTGGACCTAAAGAATATACTGAGACACCTTATTTCTTTATGTTTCAAATGGTGTCAGAATGGACTAATAGTAAATCTTATAAGCGCAGCTGGTTAGCCTATTTATCAGCCCGCTATGTTGGATACAGCCGAGACAGACAACAATTATACTGGTGTCGCCCTTACGAATGGCATCCAGTATTCCGTGATTTATTACGACAAACTTATCAAAACAAAGAATTTTTACTTACCGAATGGGGAAATAAAAAAGAGAACGACATTACAATACCATGATCAATTTGAGAAAAGGAGTTTACTTATGGACTTTAATATTCACGACTTTAAAAGCATATGTATTTTAGATACTGAAACAACCGACCGTTATTGGAATACTGCCGCGCCAATTCAAATCGCCGCAGTAATTGTTAATACAGATGGAAAAATCATTGATAGTTTTAATGAGCGTATTAAAACAACTCATACTATCGCACCTGACGCCTCTGCAGTTCACGGCATCTATCAAAAAGATTTAGTTAACTGCCGCCGCGAAAGTGAAGTTTTAGGTGATTTTTGTGTATGAATGAAAGAACATGATGTAGACTTGGTATTGACTTATAACGGCGAAGCATTTGACCGTCGTATGTTAAATGAGCGTTGCCGCATTTTAGGCATTCATTACGACTTCTTTAATAAAGAAAAATTCCCTGGCATTGATGGTTATTACGATTGTATCTATGATGCAAAGAAAATGAATTGGCATGGTTTAAAAGATAAATTAGGACGCAAATGGCGTTTAAGTCTTGTTGCTGAAATCTTAGGATTTGATAACGAAGGAGCGCATGACGCTTTAGAAGATGTATTGATGCTTAAAAATATTTTCTTCTATGTAGACCCACAAGTACATCCAGATAGATGGAAGAAAAAAGACAATAATGAAAAAACCTCTCTATTTTAAGAGAGGTTTTTATTTTAAAGTTGTAATACGATATAAAGTTCAACCACCGGATACAGTATCACGATCGGTTGGATTATAAAAACTAAAACGTTCTACAGAAACTGTCATTGTATTAGTAGAAAGAATTTGTGTTGTAATTTGATATCAGTTTTCATCAGATGTATTGTGAGAATATATTGTTTGATCTTGATACCAATCAATTCCATTTATATAAACTAAAACAAGATTGTTCATAAAGCCATCTGTATCACTATCAGTTCACATTTGTAGTTCATATATACCAGAAGGAATACTTCCTATATTTTTTCCTGTATTAAAAGTGCCTGATGCAACTTGAATACGCTCAGATACGGCTAAAAACTTGTTCATGTCACGAGTGACAGTAGAGTTTAGAGTATCAAAATCTACTCGTAAAGTACCAAGACTACCTGAAACACTTGTAATATCTTGTCGAAGTTGTGTAATAGTTGTTGCTAAAGTTCCAGTTGGTGCACCGGCAAATTCAGCATAAGTGGCTATTCCAGCATAAGGAGCCCAAAGATCGATAGCTTCTTCTGTTTCCTTATTTCTAAAATAAAATTTATCAGACGGTAAAGAATAACTACTCATGTCTTAATTCCTCCAATTGCTTTTTAAGTTCTTTAATTTCTTCTTGTTGCTCTTGAATAGCCTTCATAAGAAGATAAACAAACTTACTTTCTTTGACAGTTAAAGCACTGCCGTTTTCTGCAACGAAATCGATATCATTGTATAAGCCTAATTTTTCTAAGTCTTGTGCAATTACACCAATACATTTTTCTTCAGGCATAGATAAGTAATTAAAAGAGCAGACTTTAATATGATTAAGATAGTCTAAAGCAGATGAAGTAAGCGGTTCTATATTCTCTTTTAAACGAGCATCTGATGTAGCGTTAAAATATGTGCCTTCAACCAATGATGTTGCACGAATTGAACCAGTTACACTTAAATCTCCAGATAGAGCCATTCCGCCTGTGGCTTTAATAGGACCTTGCATAGAAATTCCAGTTGGTCCGCCAATAATATCAAGACTGATACCTGATGGTCCGGATTTAATTTGCGCGCCGGAAGGACCAAAAAGAATAGGACGTTCTGCGGAGACTACTACTGTTCCAGAAGGACCAACGTTTACTCTATTAGTAAAATCAACTTGCCCATTAAAATTGACACGTTTTGTTACTGTTTGTGTGACCCCTGCAGTAGTTAATAAATCTCCATGTTCAGTGCCAGTAGCACTAAAAGAATTTGCTTCAGTGGTTTTTAAAGATATTCCAGATGGACCAAAACTTAAAAATGCAAAAGCACCAGCACCTGTAGGACCAGTAGGACCGGCTGGACTATAACCTTTAATATATTGATAAAAAATTGCCATTTTTATACCTCTCTTTAAAATTTACGCTACTTATCCGTAGAAGTCAAAGCTTCTACTGGATAAGTTTTGCTAAACGTTGAATCATCTTGTCTTGATATTTAATGTTATTAACAGTTAGACTTAAATCATGGTCAGTTCTCAATGAATAATTCATATCTGTAATAAATAAATATTGATCAAGTGCATTGTATATAGATAATTCAGTATTTTGGTAATAATCAAATATATTAAGTTTGATTGAATCACCAATGTGTAATTCATTGCCGCTATAGCCTTCAAGTTGGTCAGCGTTAATTAATGCAATGTTATATGATTTTTCTGGCGCGCTTAAATCTTTAAAGTAATAAGTGGCCATTTTATATAAATCTGCAGATGTTGTCGCAGAGTCATTTTGATATGTGCTTTCTAATACTATACCAGGGTATAAATTATAAATGCGCTTCCAAACACTAGATTGACGTTCAACAAGGCGATTATAAGTTTCCATATCTTGGTTAATGAAGTTCTCATTAAAATATTTAAACATCATTTGATATAAGCCGCCCAATCCATCGTAACCAGATGTATTTACCATATTGATATGTGGAATGAGATCGCGCCACTTAATACCACCATGATTGGAGTAGTAATAAACGGTAGAACCAGAGCTTTCGGCGGTCCAGTAGTCATCAAGAGTGGTTAAACCTAATTCTTTCATGACGTTTTGAATAGCCTGATTAGAGCCGAAAACCGCGGAAGGTAAATGGAAGGCCGAAGTATCGACGCTTTCCTGGTTGGTTGTTCATTTAAATTTTAAATTCTCTGTGCGGGATAAAACATAATTTGGTAAGTTTGTTTGTCCATTGTGAGATACAACTTCAACTATTGGTAAGTATTCTGAACTAAGTGTTACATTAGTACCATCTGTTTGAATGATTGCATTGTTGAAATAGTTAACAACGCCATTAATAGATTGTTGCCAATGTTCAGGTAAGAAATACTCGCAATTTTTACTTGCGGCATAAGCCACTTGCCAGTAAGTTTCTAACTCGGACTCAATAATGGCAGAGTATTCTCAAATTTGAGACCAATCTAACTTATCATGGTATTTATACCAGAAGGTGCCGTTAGTAATTGAACTATCAATCATACCAATTTGAGTAGTAGCAACGGCATAAGAAGTAATTAATGGAAGGTCCGCATTAATATACTTTTGTAGTTCTACATTTAAGTCCGTCTTAATGGTTGTTCCATCGTAATTAAATACAATAGGGTCTGATAATTCAATTTTCTCTAAAGTAGAATTAGTAGTATCATCACCTTGGACAATATTTAATATCGCCGCTGTGGTGAATTCACTAGGCTTTTCAGTAAAATTAATTTCTTGATGGATATTATTACTTAAATAGAAGAAATCAGATTGATTAATAACTTGCTTAATGGTATAAGCGCGTAAATATTCATCGTTGTCTTTATAATAGAAATGTAAGTTAATATAATTATCGTCTAAGAAATCAGAGATATTATTATTAACTAAATAAGTTTGAGCATTAATAAAGTTATCATCTAATTGTGCAGGTGTATAGAAATCATCTACAAAGTCAGATAATTTACCCCATGCTGGAGACAAATCGTCTGCGCATTGATATGGTACGCCCATAGATAAGGTGTAATCGGCAGGTACTGCTTTACGTAAATATTTTTCATCGTGTACAATATAACCATAAGTAACAAAGTATTTGCTACCATCGTAATATGCGATACGAAGAATCATACCATCTTTTTCGGTGATTTCCATATGATAATGTACAGATGTGAAAGTAGAATTAGTAAGAGTTCTATCTACATCTGGAACTGCAGACATAGGTACCATTGAAGCGGTAGGAATATTTGGTAAAGGTTGTAAAAGCGGACGTAAGAAGTAATAAGTGTCTTGATTAATAATATAATCGGTAACGCCTTCGTATAGCTCATGACTATTGCTTGAAAGTCAAGTAAGAAAAGCATCATGATTCTTATATAAAGCGCAAACGGTTCCTGCTGCTGATGATATATTATTTTTAACACTATCAAAAGGTTGAGGACTAGTTGTTTCCAACATGTAGATAGGCAAATAATAATAATCGTCAGTATTGTTTATAATATCAGTAGGACTATGTAAAATTCTCCAGAATCTAGGTTGATAGTAGAAGACATTATTATAAGTATCAGAACGAATAGTGTTGTATGTCCAACCGGTTAAATTATAGAAAGTACCCCAGTTATGTACATTATTTTGATAAAGGTCTTCACCAATACGTAACCCGCTATCGTTTTGATGGCTTTGGAAGTATGATACATAAGATTGATAAAGGTCGTATGCATCAGCGCTTTTGCCATGATTTAAAGTATAGCAGTCGTTCCATGCGGCTTCCTTAGACCAGTCTTCATTAATATCAGTATCAATTTGATGATTAAAGAAATCATAAAATCATTCATTACCTTCAGTTGCCCAGTTATTTTTAATAGCTTCAGGCATATGACCCCAGTGTTCAACAGAAGGATAGCATCGTAATTCGTATTCGGTTTGCCAATAAGGTTTATCAAGATTCTTTTGATGTACAACTTGAGTATCAAGACGACTGATTCTATGATAAAAAGCAGTATAGTTATTAGGAGTAACTAATGAAACTGGATAATAAGTTCGACTGTTAGT
>OCVV011214744.1_pt1 | contig 26383 bp, 10 predicted proteins | sample 1539721 | NCBI WGS metagenome assembly OCVV01 (sample SAMN02144230, study PRJEB22623) | gut metagenome | biome: sheep rumen | host: Ovis aries | place: New Zealand | reverse complement strand
CGCCATTACCAGACTGACTGTTCGAGCCGTTGTCAGCGTCGATGACCTGAGCAATCGGGAAGAGAGCTGTCTTCTGTTTCTTGTCCTTGATGCCCTCGTTAAGAGTGACTGTTTTTCTGTCAGAGCTGATTGTCTTAATCTTTCTGAACAATCCGCCAATCTGAACGAGACCGCCTACGCGAACATGTGCGCTAAGAGCAGAACTTGCCACAAATGTTTTTTCATCAGGCATATTAGCTGTCGCAGTGGCTTTTTCTGCATAAAGCTTGAAGGTTGCTTTATCCTGAGTGACTTCGCTAGATTCACCTTCTTTTATCTTGTTGCTTGCACCAGTAATGGTAATTTCTTCGAGATTAGCAATCTTAACGCGCGCATCAGTGTATTTGTCAGTAACATTATTACCAGTTTTGTTCGGAATAATCGGGTCGAATACAACGGCATTCGTTCCGTCAGTTTCCGTTGCGTCTCCGATATTTCGTACATAATAGAAGACGATATGCTCAACGCCAGATTCCGCATCCTCAGATGTACCACCAAGCGTGAACCAGTTGTTAGAGTTATGGACTGAGTTCTGCTTTGCAACCTCAAATTGTGTAGAAGCACCGGTGATTGACTCCAAAGTTGGGGCTGTGTTATCAATAACCAGACTGAACGGCATATTCGATGGGTTATCCTGATTATCCGTTGCCGTAATCGTGTATTCGTGTGTTCCAGAACTTTCACTGATTGGCACAAGAATTTTGCCAGTTTTTCCAGAGACTCCAGAAAGAATGTTGGCCACTGAGTTGCCACCTTCAGTTGCAACAATCGATTTCATTGCACCATCATCAGTCGCTGTTGCACGAATATACCATTTGCCCCGAAGATACATATCCGCCTTATAAGGCTGGATTACTTTTGGAGTAGCATCAACTGAGCCCGGTGTTTCCTCGAATTGAACAATGTCGTATTCAAATTCAGGAATACCTTTTGCGATATGAATTGAAATCTCGTTGTCGGCACTTGACCATACGCCGAACTTGTTTGCAGAGTTCACACCACAAGCACGAACTATGATATTGTTTGTATCATTAGTATCAGAATTCAATTCGCCATCGTTGTTGAATGCAAAATACCATGACGCAGAGCCAGAGGCTTCGATTCCCCACCAGCTTGTCATTTCCGTAAGCGAACTGAAGCCGTAATCGCGGAGAAGATTTTTCTGTGTTGTTGCGTCTGTCTCATTTTTAATACTGTTAACGACAGACTCACCAATAATGTCTTTTACTTCGACAATGGTGTATCCCTTTTCTTGGGCATAAGCCTTCGTGTAAACAGTGTCAGCACCATCATCATGAAGAATCTGGTAGTAGACATTCTTGACGGTCGCCGTTCCATAAGGAATGGTTGCTTGACCACTCGGACGGATTACGCCACCAAGAGTTGCATAATTACTATTGCCGTAGTCTTTCTTGGTAGGATAAGAGAATTTAATTTCCGGTCGGTCACCCAACGGATCATGATTGATTGTATACCACTTCTCAATAGAGAAGTTTCCAAGCGTATCCTCCGCCATGAAGTAAATCTTAAGAGGATAAACATTGTTCACAGGAGTTGCATAGGTATCCGTATCGAAAATGTTAAGAAGCGGGTTGCCATTCTCAAAAGTAGTTTTTGACTCTTTTTCAGCATCTGTAACACCCGCACCATCAAATACGAATTCCCATGCAGTTACAGATTTATCGTCCTTCATGTAATCGTTCCACTTCAAAGTAGAGTAGAGAGTATCAACTGTGAGAGCAGGGTTGGCAGTAACCTGAGCATTTGTAGGAACAGCCCATTTAATAGAAGCCATACCTGCATTTCCTGTATCTGAAGTATTTCCTTTTATCGTTACTTCCTGTGTTTCACGAGAGCCTGAAGCCGGAGATTCCACATTAATAGTAGGAGCAACATTATCAACATAGAATGAATATTGCTGTGTAGTCTCCAATTCGACTCGGTCTTTAATTTTAAGAGTAACGGTAAGCTGACCGTCAGAAACAGTTTTCTTTGTTTCACCCTCAGTGTATTCAAGATTTCCGAGATCAATAATAACAGTCGTCCATGTAGCATCCGTGTCGATATTCTGAGTACCCTCATAATCTTCTGGAGTTGCAAGTTCTTTGAGCGTATGTCCATGAGAATCGGTGATTGTCGCACTCATACTAGCAATTCCACTTGCATCTTTTCCTGTGAAGTAGAGTTTCAAATATCTTCTCTTAACACCGCCGACAATGAAACTTGCATCAAGATTAGAGTTTGTCTTATTAAGTGCAAAGTCTTCAGTTGCAGAGTACTTAGCGATAGAAGTGCCATTAACATCCAAATATGGTAAGCCTTTGCCTACACCCATAGTCGGGTTCTTGCTGTCAGACTTGTACTTAAACATAGTCTTATCCCAGTCAATGGATACATCCTTACCCTCTTCATCTTTGACTTTGACATCATTTTGCGGATTATTATTCAAGAGAATCTTCGGATTCTGGAGTTTGTTAGTATTATATGTCGTGTAGAAGTCTTTTCCTTCATTGTCCTTAATATAGATGTAGAAGGTTTTCTCTCCGTCCTCTGTGTCCGTTGGAGTAATCGTAAAGTCACCAGCGCTTGAAGTGATTTTTCCGATATTCTTTGGATTTGTACCAGTCGGGCTTGCGACAGGTTTCGTGCCAGTACCATCGTAAGCAGTCGTTGAAACGATAAATTCCTTGACAACAGCAGTGCTAGTTGAATCATCGTCCATGATTCGACCTGTCACCTGGGCATTAGTTCCATGCTTCAAAAGATAAGTTTTGAGACTTGAGCTAAAGGTTATGTTGTTGAAGTTCACCTTCGGTCTGTCCGTATCCTGAGAAATCTCGACTTCCACGGCCTCAGAATATCCCGGATTGCCCGCAATATCCACAGCCACAGCCTGAAGCTGATAAGTGCAGCCGTCATCAAGAGTTGTTGTGTCAAAGTCTGTGACAGAGAATGTGTAGTTTCCAGAAAGTTTGATTCCCTTAACTTCAGTTGTCGCAGGAGTATCCCCATCTGCTGGTTTTGCCGGCTGATACTTTGTCATATCCGTCCAAGCTGAGGTTGAAACCGCTTCTCCGCTTGCGTCCTTAATCTTTTTGTACTGAATTCCCGTGATTGCAGTTGTCGGGAGAATATTTGCATCCTCGATTGAACCTTTGAGTTCAATCGTTCCGTTAATATAAATTTTTCCGTCGTCCTTCTCAGAGTCGGCGTTTGTCGGAGCCGTGAGTTTTACCCTTGGCGGAGTTGTGTCAACGATTACATTTGCGGCAGGGTGAGTCGTTGAGTTTCCAGGAACAGCATTGTCCTCAGCAACCACAGAGACCTGATAGTTTCCGTCGGTTACAGTATTGCCGTTTTTAAACGCTTTTCCTGCGATTTTTGTTTCCCACTTCCACTTGTTAGCGTCGTAAGTGACCGTATCCTCGCCTACAGTTTCTCTTCCTTCCTTTTTGAGTGTGAGAGTACCATAGCCAGTTGTAGCATTGTCACCTTCATTGATTTCCTTTCCGTTAACAGAAATCTTAACGCTTCCGACACCTGCGGCTGTATCCGTTACTGTTCCGCTGATTACGGCATCTTCGCCATTGACATTTTTAAGGTTTTCTTCGCCATTTGTATAGAAAGTTTCAATTTTATTAGTGACAGTAGGAGCGACTGTATCAAGGTAAATCAAACAATCTTTTCCTGTGCTCTTGTTGCCTACTTTGTCATAAGCGACAAGTTTTATGGTATTATATTCATTACCTGTACTACCTTCTTTTTCGACAAATCCGCTGAGGTTAGAAGAGAATGTTTCTTGACTTGCGTTTACGCCAGTACCCTTAGTGGTAGCGAATGAACCTTCAGCATTTCCAGCATCTCCGGCCTTCGTAATCTCATAAGTGACTTTCTCGATTCCACTGCCAGCTTCCGTGTAAGTGCCTGAGAATGTGAGAAGATTATCCTTATACCAGTTCTTTGAGCCATCTACCTTATAAACACCGCCGTTGATTCTGAAATCATCGCCAAGTACAGGTACTGTAGAATCAAACTTGATTGTAATTTCTCTTTCGACAAAGTTTCCGGCTTCATCAGAGGCTTTGAGAGTTGCAACGACACTCGTTCCAGTCAATGTATGGAGGTCGAGTGCTGTAAAGTCAAAGCTTCCGTTTTCTACAGGAGTTATCGTTTCAAGTCCAGGAATTGAAAGCTCGACTTTTGCGACACCGTAATTGTCAGTTGCGACACCAGTGATTTTGAATTTACCCTGAGTTGGGTTCACATAGTAAGTCTCAACATTTTCGTTCGGCTTATAAACTTTATCAACAGTCTCATCTACAACAAGAGCCGTATTCTTGAATGCAGGAGTTTCCGTATCAATCTGAATATTGAAGATTGTCGGAGAAGCAGGGTTGCCCGCATTGTCAGTTATTGTTGCCTTTACAGTACAAGACTCGCTTGCATCAGTTGGGAGAATTGACTTACTGATTGTGGCAGCCCATGTTTTTGCGCTTGTGTTCAATCCTGTTGCCGCAGAGTTGATTGTGATTGTTCCGTTCTCAACGACAGCTTTTGTTTTGTCGCTTATAACTTCAAGCACAATGCTCTTTACACCCGAAGCATTGTCATCGAACGAACCTGTTACAGGAATATCGCTCTGACAGTTAGTGAGTTTTGTAGTCTTGATGTTAGATTCGAGAGTTGGAGCCGTAGTATCAATCCAAATCTTGAATTGTTTTTCTTCACTTGGGTTACCAACCTTATCATAAGCGGTAAGTTTTACGAGATTGTATGCCTCTCCGCTATCGCCTGTTTTATCGACAAATCCCTTAAGGTTGGTCGTGAATGTCTCTTTTCTGGGGTTGGCGCCAGTGCCCTTAGTGGTAGAGAATGTGCCTGTTGACTGTGTTCCCGCACCAGCTGGAACGATTGTGTAAGTGACCTTCTCGATTTCACTCAAGATGTCAGTATACGCACCCGCAAAGCTAAGGAGATTGTCCTTATACCAGTTCTTTGCATTTTCCGTAGTGTCGAATGCAGTGTCATTGACTTTGAAATCATCCGCTACCCATGAAGGACCAGTTTTATCAAAGTTGATTGTGACAGGTTTTGTAGCGGTGTTTCCAGCCTTATCAGTAACTGTGAGAGTTGCAACGACACTTGTTCCGCTCAATCCAGAAAGGTCAAGACCTGCAAAATTAAAGCTGGCGTTTTCTACAGGACTTATCTCTGCAATTCCAGGAATTGAAAGTGAGACTTCTGCAAGTCCGTAATCATCGGTTGCAACGCCAGAGATTGAGAATGTGCCATTACTTGGGTTCACATGGTAAACATCTGCCGCTTCATCAGGTCGATAGACTTTGTAAGTTGCAGATGTCGTAGCAAGAAGTGTGTTCTTGAATTCTGGAGCTACCCTATCAATCTGAATATTGAAAATATTTGATGAAGAAGAATTGCCAGCAACATCAGTTACTTTCGCAATTACAGAGAATGTAGCAGTTGTATTTTCAGGGAAAATCTTAGCAGAAATTGTCGCACGCCAAGTACCAGATTTTCCGTTATTGGTCTCAGTCTGAGTCCAGCCAGTTGAGTCTTTATTAAGAGTAATTGTATGGACTGTCGTTGAGTCTTTGTCGTTTACGATGTCAAGAACAACGCTCTTAACACCCGAAGCGTTATCTTCAAAAGTACCGTCTACATCAAAGTTGGCCGCACAGTTAGTAAATTGAGTGTTCTTTGTGTTTGATTCAAGTTTTGGAGTTTCAGTATCAACATTTAGCGAGAAGTTGCTGTACGGAACTTTAACCCCACCCTGAACGATTGTTACAGTATCAAGAGCTGTGTTTCCTACATTATCAACAGCCACGAGGATAAGATAGTTGTATCCGTCATCAAATCCCGTGAATGAATTGTCGTAGTTTGTTGTAATCGTAGCGTATTTCTTTGTTTTTTCTTGTCCATTTTCTGTAAATGTAATTTCACCAAAGGATTCTGCAAATCCCTTGAAAATCGTATCAGCTCCGTTCAAAGAAACATAGTCGCCGTTCGTGTCGTAAAGTTTTCCTTCTGTAGAAGTGTAAGTGACACGCTTTTTGCTTACCTTGTCGGCCTTGAAGTAACCGTTGTTGTCAGTTTTGTAGTTTTGGAGGAAATCATTTGCCCTAACTTTAAGACCGTCAGCTCCATCCTGAGACAATTCACTTGTACTGTTGATGACCTTGTAATAAATCATCTCAACACCACTGCCGGCATCATTGATTGCACCACGGACACGAATAGTCTGAGAGTTAGAATATGAATTATTAGAATATTTTCCGCCTACATCAAGGTCGATGTCGTCATTCCAGAGTCCTCCCTGACCCTTGGTAATCTCAGTTTCATCACTGTTAGATACGCCAAGACGGAAGAAAATATCCTTGTTCTTTTCATCAATAGCGTGGATTCCTTTTGGAGCCTCGTTATCGAAATTGACGACGATATCCTGAGTCTGCACATTGCCCGCATTATCAGTTACTTTGAGAGTCAAATCAACTTTGTCAGTAAGACCGTCCAAATCAATATCCGAAATCGGTAGAGAAGAAGCCTCGCCAAGTTTTGTGTCACCATTCCAAAGTTCTACCCTTGCAACTCCGGATTTTGCGTCCTGAACGGCACCGAGAATTTCAAATTTATTGCCGTCTCCGTTGTGAACGAAGTAAGTCTCAGTTTCAGTCGTTGATTTATAGACACTGTATTTAGAGTTTGTGTTTGTTACGGTGAGCTTTCCGATTGTCGGTTTTTCATCATCGACATCAATTCTGAACAGAGTCATGTCAGATGTGTTTTTGGCATTATCCGCAATCTTTGCCTTAACAGCGTAAGTCTTGTTTTCAAGAGTTGAGAGGAAGTCTTTAGGAATTGTCGCTTCCCATTTTCCAGAATTTGCGTCTTCCCTTGCCTCGATTGTTGTTTTTCCAGAAGAAATTTCAAGCGGTGTTGTGCTTCCGTCAAGGGTAATACTGAGTGTTACAGATTTTACGCCCGAAGCGTCGTCAGAAGCCTCCAATGCTACATCAAGAGCAGCTTCTTTATTAGAGAATTGAGTTCCGTCTTTGTTTGATTTAACAAGAGTTGGAGCCTCAGAATCAATGTAGATGTTAAAGGTCTTTTCAACGCTCTTGTTTCCCGCATAGTCAACGGCAACGAGTTTTACGGTGTTCGCAACGGCAGTTCCACCAGCGTCTTTCTTTGCGATGAATTCACCGATATTCGTGTTAAATGTGTTGTCGGCTTTTGGACTGACTGTGCCTGTATCACCTTCAGCTGGTTCACTTGCCCCAGCCTTAATTACAGACCACTGAATTTCTTTGACTTTGCTTCCGGTTTCTGTGAGAGAACCTGAGAACGGCAAGGTCGCATTCTTGTACCAGGTGCGGTTAGCGTCAGAATCATAAAGCTCGTTGTTGACTTTGATTTCGTTCCAAGCTGGAGCTACTGTATCAACGGTTGTGCTGAATGAGAGTGCTGCTGATTCACGAGCTGCCCAGTCATTTGCCTTAACTTCGAAAGTCCATTCTCCGTTGTTTGAATCGCTTGCATCCACAGTGATTGTGTATGTGCCAGTTTTTGTGTCTTCGGCCACATTCTGAGTGAATGCGAAGCCCTTTTCACCATTTGTGACTTCTGTTCCGTCAATTTTTGCGACAACAATTACAGGAGAAGAAGAAAGTTTGTAAGAATCAGAGACAGTTCCTGTGATTGTGAGCTTTCCGTCCTTAGCGACATATTCCGGAGCCTCGGAAGTCTTGGTTACAGTTGGTTTTCCAAAGTCTACACGGATGCCCTTGTATTCTTCGGTATAGGTGATGTTTCCTGCGGCATCGATAGCACGCCCCTGCATCCAAACGCCTGAGCCAAGTCCGTATCCTTCAAGCATGTCAACTTTGAATGACCAAGAACTTTCTGCAGTAGATGTCGTTACATCAGAAATATCCAGCCAGTCGCTGTAAGAATCGACATAGCTATCATCTTCTTTATGTGGGCGGACACGGTACTGGAGTTTGCCTGTTCCAGAAGTCTTGTCGCTCCATTTTCCAGAGAGAAGATATTTGTGGATTCCGTTCTCAATAGAATGGTTGGTGTTTTCTTCGGTAATGAGTTTGTTTGTAACAAGAGCGTCTTTGTCTGTCGTCTCGTTAGAAACAGTAAGATTTGGTTTCTGTGAATCTTTAATGACGGAAATCTTCTTTGACACAGAATTTCCAGCCTTATCAGTGATTGTAATTTCATAAAGCTGGCTTCCTTCGCTTTCAGAAGCTGCCAGAGACCATTTTTTGCTGTTTGTCTCGTCACGAGTTACGGTCAAATCATTCGTGCCCATTTTTGCTGTGATTGTGACATCAGCAGGGCTTACTTCGGTAACGAGACCGCTCAATGTATAAGAGTCGTTTGCATAGTAAACAATCTCCTCAGAAAGTTCAGCACCTGCATCCAAAATCAAGTTTTCAGCTTCGTCCTTGTCGCCAGTATCGCCAGACACAACATTTCCTGCAGGCTTTTTAAGCCCACTGCCGAGCAGAGTGGTGCTTGGAGAGACAGTATCCCTTGTGATTTTAAGTGAAGAAGAATCCGAGTTTTCAGAAATGAGTGAAATATTTCCAGCTTCATCGATTGCCGCAAAGTAAACCGTATTGCTCTCCGAGCCGTCCGTAGAAGCGATTCCTGTCAAATCAATATTTGCAGTCCAGGTGAATTGGCCCTTTTCTTTAGCGATAACAGAAGCCTGCTGCCAGTCATCAGAAAGTTTGTCGCCATTGAAGGGCTTGTAAGTGTCGCCGCTTGCAGTCTGAGCTTTGAGGCTGTAGTAGAGTCCCTTAATGCCGCTTGTGCCCTCGCCGTCAGAAATGCTTCCCTTTACAGTGTAGATGCCGTCCTTTGTGAATACATTACGGTTTTCGCTATCCGGTTCTTCGATTTTGAATTTCGGCGGATAAATATCCACCATAAATGAGCGCTCGACAGAATTCTTCTGGCCGAATCTGTCCGTGACTGTGTAAACGAGGCTGTAATTACCAGAAGCATTGGTCGGAAGAGTTACGCTGGAGTTCCAAGCCGTAGCCTCCTGGCTGGCAAATGCCGGCTCCGAAACAACAATGCTTTCAAGAAGCTCGCCATTTTGATTCAGGACACCCTCAACACTCTTAATCCATTCTTTCTTTGTGACGGAACCAGCAATATCAACAGTTCCAGACTGATAGCTTCCTGCATAAGGCTTACTGATTTCAATGTTAGGAGCACCAGAGCTGATTGCGATGTAGAATTCATCGGTAGAATTGTAGCCAAAGCTTGTTGAACTGTCGTTCAAGTCAGTAGGCAGGATTTTTGAATCGAAAGCCTCAACCTTGACCTTGTAAACGCCTTCTTCATCTGGCAGATCACATTTATATGTGCCAGTAGTCTTGCTGAAGAAGCTCGATCCACCTCCGACAAGTTCGTCTTTGTCGTCTTTATATGCAAATACCGAAATACGGATGGCACTCAAAGCGTCATCATCGCTTGCAGAAACCTGAAGCCTATTGTTGCTTACAGTGCCGAAGAGGTTGTGGTCAGTATTGATGTTGCATGAATTGTTGTGCTCAAGATCATCACTTTCCTTCCAGAGCAGGGATTTTGTTACGCCATTGTCCTCGTATTCAGTAAATGCATTATCCAGCGTAATTTTCGGCCGGTCTGTTTCCTGATAAATGATGAAGTCCCGTCCGTCAGGATTTTCAAGAGTCTTATTGTAAATGGTTGAGCTGTATTCACCCTTGTTTCCTACAATATCTTCTGCCATGAGGGTGACTTTTATCGTAATCTTTGGATCAGTCTTTCCAGTCTTCTTGGCATAATAGGCCGTAAGATAGGTCGTCGGGAAGGAGATGTCTATTGAATTTGACTGCTCAAGCTTTCCGTCGAACAAATCAGATGAATATGGGCCTTGTGAGGCTTGCTTCATCAGTTCGAGAATCGAAACGAAGTCATCTTCATCTTCAGTTTTGGCAAAAATATCGTAAGTAACTTCCTTGAGGTTTTGTTCAACGATTGTTCCCATGATTCGCACGGTTCCGTTGATGTAAACATTGTTGCTTCCGTCGAAATCTTTTCCCTCTACAATCGGGGTAATCGTATTTATCGAGACTACAGGTGGAGTAATGTCGAGCTGAACCATTGAGCTCATGGTCACATCATGTCCGGAAGAAGAAATTCCCTTAATTGAGAGAGTGTACTTTGTCGCATCCTTTGTATCTTCAAGGAAATCTTCGATTTTTGAAGGCGTTAAAGTCCATTTCCAGACGGCTTCATCGTTAGTGATTGTCAAAGCCTCGTCACCAGTCCATTCTTTGGTTTCCTCGTCGAACTGCCGCTCAACGGTGTAGCCATTTTCGTTTCCGACTGCTACGGCACCGTTTGTAGCTGTAATTGTCGTCTGGAGAGTTTTTACTTTCAGTTGGGAATTATTGACAAAAGCAGTTCCCTCGAACGCAAAATCTTCTGCTTTTACGAATGTACCGTTCTCTGGAGAATTAATTTCGATTGTTGGCGCAATTCCACTTACATTTCCGATGAAGCCGAAAACTGTATTCTGCTTGAAATCAACCTTGTCGACATCCTGACCTGTGACAACGAGAATATAATATTTGTTGAGTTCAATTCCCTTGGCTGGGAGAGTAACTGCAATAGTCTGCACGGAAACAGAACTTCCAGCATAGCTAGAATTATCACGAATAAGAGTCCAGTCAATTTCGCTGGCTTCAAGTTCTTCACGCTCCATGGCTTTGACATCGCCGACAAGTTTCGGAATGGCAGTGTCGAGCTCTTCCTTAGTTGGGGCAGCGTCAAATTCTTTCATCCAAAGTTTTACTGTCGCAGGATTGACTTTTACATTGTCGAGACCCGCGCTTACAGTGACATTTATGGTGTTTCCGCTTGAAGCCGACTGAATGATTCCTTCACCCGTAAAATCAAAATCATAGCCCGAAATATTGTAGGTCGGGTTTGCTTCCGGGTTGAGAGAGAAATAGAGCTGGTTTTCTTCTTTTGATGAATCCTTTTCTTTTTCGTTCAAGGTAGCGAGTGTGTCTCTTGCATCATCGCTAGAGTCGATTCCAGAAACAATGTCTTTGAGGGCAGCCGCGCTCAATCCCTTTCCGCCGTTCTTTTTGCTCATGAGAGAAGCGTAGACATCATCATAAAGATAGAATTTTGAGCTTACATTACCGACAGAATCTTCTTTGAGTTCTTCTGCCGTACGAGCTGCATCTTTACTTGCTTTTGGAGGATTCTGATAAACCTGAGTTGCATCGTAGAGCTTGATTTTTGCGTAATAATTTACAGTGCCAGTCTTTTCCGGGTGCAATTTTGAATAGCGGTTAGCTGCTTCATCCTCGACATACTGTGCAATCTGAACGCTTGTACCACCCGCAGTAGGAATTTCTTCCTCGCGGAAGCAGTTGATGTCCTCGCCATTGTAAGTTTCGTGAGAAAGACAGTTTCCATCTTCGTCGTAGATTTCAACATCCATCAGAGAAATGGTGTGGTTGTCAGAAATAGTTCCATCAATAGTGAAAACTGAACCGTAAGCAGAAGGCTCTTTGTTCTCGTTCTTTACTACGCCAGGGTTTGAGATAATGAAGAGAGGAGGAGTATTGTCGATTTCAAATGAGCGAGAGCTTGCACCAGAATTGTTTCCTACATTATCGTAGGCGGTTACGCTCATCTCATATTTTCCGTCCGGAAGCTGCCAGCCGTTATAATATGACTCATTTGCCTCATCCTTTTCGTTGAGCTTAATCTGCCAGCTCTTTGCGTCTGCGCTGACAGTGGCTGTATAAGAGAGAGGCTCGAATTCAATGTCAGATTCGAGGCGTTTTACGGTTACGAGGACACGGCTTATGGCTTTATCGTCCGAACAGCTTCCCGCAAGGATAAAGCTGTCCCGGATTGCCGCTCCTGAAGGAGGATATTCTATGGCAAGGGTCGGAGCCTTCGTGTCAATCGAAGAGCCGAGTCCCGCATTTTCTCCACAAGAAAAGAAGCCCGTTGCAAGAGCAAGGGATACAGTAATAGCAGCGAATTTATTAAACAAAGATTTCCTGAGCATATAAAGCCTCCGAATCTCAAAATCTAAGATGAAAAAATTAAAATATACTTTTTTGAATATTTGGTTGTTAACGGCAGGAAATCTGCTGAACATTAGATAAATGTCGCCCTTTAAGACTTTATATTAAGCAACAAGACACCTAAACCTAAGTTTGCAGATTATAATAATAACACACCTTTTAGGGAATTTTAAGTTTTCTTTGTAAAAAAAATCACTTTTCTGAGAGCTTTTTTAAACAAAAATTAAAATTTCGGGCTTTGAATCATCGAATTCAACTCAAAACCCGCAATTTTAAGTGTTAGAATACATTTACGCGCAAACCAAATGAGATTTGCGGGACAAGGCTTGGCGCATCAGAAGAAACATCCGTCGGAATAAACCAGAGCTGGCCTTCGGTGTAGAAGGCGATTGTCCTGAACATCTTCTGCCTTGAGAAGGTGACTCTTGGGAACTCCAGCTGCAAGAGACCTGCGGAAAGAATCTGAGCCTTTCCAGAACCAGACTCATTAAAGCGGGTGAAGTTCGCGCCGACAGCCACATTAAGGCTGAGCCATTCCCAGTCAGGGCCAAGGTAGTACCTGAATGGCATGTAGAATACATTTGCAAGAAGTTTCATGCCGAATACATTGTCGCCACCATAGCGCAAGGTCGTATCGTCAAAAAGGTTGCGCTGCTGCTGGGTAAACTGTCCCCACTGAACCTGCAGCTTAACATTGTCGTCGAAGAAGGTAAGACCGGCACCCACATTGAAGAGGGTTGCACCCCAGAACTGCCAGTCGAAATAGAGTCCCTGGATAAAGGCCGGGATTTCATAAGAAGACTTATCTCCCTGACGCAAGGCAAGGGTCAGGCTCTTAAGGGCAACATCGTCCTTTGCAAGGCCGGAGAATTCCAGCTGCTGGTTGTAGTGGCCGCCAGAACCAGGAGAAATGAGCTTGATTGTCGGCTTGGTGCTGTCAACCTGCACGATACAGCGGGTAACTGCGACCTCACCGTTTTTCATCTTGGCTCGAACAAGGAGGAAGTGATAGCCTTCAGCAATGTCTTCATTTTCGACACGGTAACGCCATTTTCCGTTTGATGAAAGTTTCGTGAATGACTTTCCGTTGTTGAATGAAAGCTCCACGCTCTCGACGACTTTTGCCGCCACAGCATCCCTAAGCTCTTTTGAAGCACCCTTAGCGTTGGCTCGGATGACCTCTTCCTCATCGTAAGAATAACCTGCGTTACCGATGATGTATGGACGGTCGATTGCAAAGTCACCATAAGTGAAATTGTCGATTGTAACCCATGGGCCGACGGCACCATAGTTAAGGTACTGGGTGTTAGAGACAATTTTTGAGGTGTCTGCAAGCATGGCCTCTACACGAACATCATGCTTTCCTTCCTCAATCATTGTCTGGTCAAGGGTAAACTTGAAGTAGCCGCTCTCGCTTAGCTCTGTCTGAGCAACTTCCTTTCCGTCAACATAAAGGTTAAGTCCCAGAATGTCAGTTTCGCTGACAGCAGTTCCGTAAAGATTGAATACGCCCTGAACGAATTCGCCGTTAAGCGGATAAAGCAGGTCAACCTTGGCCTTGGGAGCTTTTTTGTCCAGCTTGATGTTTCGGCTGACCCTGGTGATGTTTTCTGCCGCATCTACGCCGGTAAGCTCAATGTTATAGAAGCCATCGTCAAGATTTGAAATATCAAGCGACTCTGTGATGATTTCATCTGGAGACAAGTCCGTTCGGGCAAGTTTTGAGCTTACAGAGCGTCCGTCAAGAGAACGGATGGTGATGTAAAGTTTCGTAAGCTCGATGTTGTCTACTGTCTGACCAGAGAAGAAGACCATGCCTGTAGAGCGTGAATCATCCAGAGGCAGCATGAGGTCAATTTTTGGAGCCGTATTATCTATGTTTATCAATGAAGAATACAAGCCTTCGATTCCATACCAGTCAACGACCTTCATAAAGACGACATGTGTTCCGTCTTCGATGACCCTTGTGTCGAATTCATAAGTCCAGTTGCACTGAGTCATTTCGTGGCCGAATTTTCCTACAGTCTCATTGTAAGAGTTGCCGTTGTCAACAGAAATGTAAACCGCCTTGATACCGTTTTTGTCGGTCGCAATGCCGCTCATTTTGACAGTCTGCTTGACTGTCTCGCTGATTGGAGGCGTAAGGACAGAACCCTTTGGCTCTTCAAGTGAAATCCTGAAATTGCGGGTAAATTCTGGACCGCGGACACCATTGATGTCAACTGCATAGACAGTGATTGAGTGCTCGTTGTCAGTAAAATCCGTGAGTTTTTTCGGAATGATGAAGCTGGTACCAATCTGATTAAGCTCTTCGTAACGGCCGTTGTCGAATTTGTAGAAAATCTTTGGACCTGCAACGACTTCATCAAGCTCATTCTTCATTACACCGTCATCATCGTAAATAACGCCAGAGAACTGGAAATCTCGGGTAAGGACAGCATTTTCTTCAGGAACATGAACTTCAGCCACCGGCAAATCGCTTACATTGTCGATGATGAAATTCCACTGCTTTATTTCAGTTTCGTTGCCAATTGCATCGATGAACTTGAATGACATGAGGTCATCGATTGGTTTTTCAGCCGTTCCGATATGAGTTGTAATCATTGATGCCAAAGGAATATCAACGGCTTTTGGAGTCTCGCCTTTTTTAAGGGGAGCAAAGTACTGAACTTTGTCCAGACGACCGTTATCCTTTGCGATGAATGCGATGAGGTTTTCACCGTTTACGATGTCGTCCCCGCCCGGAAGAACAACCTCAACTGTTGGCGGAGTCGTATCTTTTTGGACTGCAACTGATTTTACGCTGCTCTTTCCAGTTACATCGGTGGCTCGGACATCAATTCCGATGAGGCCGTCCTCGGCTGTGCTTACGCTGACATTGGCCGTGTACTGGCCGCCACTGCCCTTCATGTCAGCCCATGAAGCGCCTCCGTCAATAGAGTACTCGACTTTTGCGATTCCGTTGACATCGCTGGCCGTTACAGAAAGCTGGGTGTTGTTTTTAACCCAAATATGATTTTTTGGAGCAACAATTTCCAGGGCAGGAGGCTCACTGTCAACCACAAGGGTGATGAGAGGAGAAGAGAATGACTTGCCCCTTCCGTCTTTTACGCTGACAGAAACATTTTTGTAAGTTCCGTCTTTGAGGGCCGTGATTGCCAGTGACTTGTCTTCGTTTGCGAGTTCTAAGCCATTGACAGAAAGGCTTGCCGTGACAGGAGCCGAAACATTGGCATATCCCGTGAAAGGAGTGTTTGCCGGAATTACATAGGCATTAAGAGTATCTTTATAGAAGGCATTTCCGTCCGGAAGCCAGTGAACTTCACCGACCTTCCATGAGCTGACCTTTTCCGGCAGCGGGCGTACAACACAGAAAGAGATTTTGCAGCTTCCGCTGGCAATTTTTCCGGCCTCGGCACGAACAGTGAGAGTTGTGACACGAGAAGGCAGGTTGGCAAGAGGAACCTGATAGTAACCGTCAACGAGCTGGGCTTTTCCCATCTGCTTTACATCGCCGCCAATCTCATTGTCGCCTTCGATTAAGTAATTTACTGAAAGTGATTTTTCTTCTGACTCAACTGAGAAAAGTGCAAGGGCTGAGCTTGAATTTCCATGAGGAATAGTGACATTCATGCCACCCTTGTATTCCTCGCCGTTAACGCTAACCACAGAAACCTTAATTCCGCCAGAATCGTCATTGCCTTCAAGGATTTTGTCTGCCAGCGGAGAGTCCAGCAGGTCTTCGTGAATGTAAGACAAATCCTTGATATTGACGAGAGACTTGTACTCTACGACACGCTCATAAATGTCTTTTGCAGAAACAGTAATCTGAACAAGGCCCCATGGCGCCTGAGCGAGAGGGATTTTTACAGAGATGCTTTTTTCTGGGTTTTTCGGAGTGAATTCTTCAGAAACAAAAACATCATCCAAGCCGCTTTCGACTTTGTAGCTGTAATACTGAATTCCAGATGGAGAAGTTGCTGAAAGCTCATAAAGAGGATTTGACTCTGGATGAACAAGAAGTCCGTTTGTGACAGCCGTGCCAGATACGCTTGCCTGACCGAAGCTGATTTTGTCTCCCATGGCCGTGAAAGTGGTGGTCACAGGATTTCCCTTTGTTCCGTGAATGTCACTTGCGTAAACAGTGATTTTGTGCTGGCCCATAGAAAGATTTTCTGCCTCAATGGGAGCGCAGAAAACACCCTCACAGGCAAGTTCTGTCTCAGAACCGCCGTCAAGGCTGTAATGCACTGAAGCCACACCATCATCATCACTTACAATTCCACGAACGAAAAGAGTTCCGGCCTCGCCCGAGACGATTGAAGCATTTTCCGGGGTCTGAATTGTAACCAAAGGCTTGTCCAATTCCTGATTGAGAAGAATCGTGTTTTTTACAGTAACGATGTTGCCTGCTGTATCAACGGCAGTAATTGCGAAATCTACTTTTTTGCCGCTTATTGAACGGGTGTCAATTTCCTTGCTCCAGTAGGGGTTTCCGGGAACAAGCTCAAAGTTTTCTGTCTGACCATTGAAAGTCCATGAAAGCTTATGAAGACCAACCTTGTCCTTTGCGAATCCGGCCACCGTGAAAATTCCCTTGCAGACTTCATCTTCTTTTGGGGAAACGATTTTTACGTCTGGCTTGGTGTTATCGACGAAGTAGAGGTATGAAGAAACTCCCACAGAGCCCATTTTGTCTATTGCCTTGAACCAGAGAATTTCAGGACCGTCTTTATCGAGCCTTGTATCGATTGGAAGCTCAAAAGTCCAGTTTCCGTTCTTTTTGTCTTCCTTGATTTTTGTAAGGCTGTATGTCTCTCCGTTGTCGAGAGAATAATAAAGGGCTTTGATTCCGTTTCCGTCAGAAACAGTTCCCTCAAGAGTGATTTTTCCTGAAACAAGCTCGCCCAGAGCATGGTTCGTAACTTCGGTAATTGGCTGACGGCGGTCAAGGTTCCATGTGACGAAAGCCTTTTTCTTGGGCTTGTCCTGGGAAGAGAGACCGTTTATATCAACACCCCAGACTTCAATTGTGTGGGGGCCTTCTTCGAGATTGTTGGTGTCGAGATAGTAAGACCAAAATGCCCGGCCCTCGGCTTTTACAGGGTCTCCTCCATCGAGAACGAGCCAGACTTCAGAAATTCCGTCGTCATCAACACAGGTTCCGACAATGTTAAGGTTTCCCGGAACGCGCATGTTGTTGATCGGGTTTGTTATTGAACAAATGGCATAGTCTGAATCAGGATCGATGAAAAGGTTGTAAGGGCCTGCGATTTCAGTGTTGCCTCCCTTGTCCTTTGCCTCGACATAGATATTATATTTTCCTTCTTTTTTTTCGTTGATGTCAAAAGTTTCCTGCCAGCTGTCCATGTCCTCTACATTGCGATATGAGACATCTTTTTTACCAAAAGAAAAAGCTGAAGCTGCCCCTGCGAAGAGAATAGATGCTGAAATAATTAGTCTCAGAAGTTTTTTCATACTTTGCTGCCCTTATAGTTTCCTAAAAATCACTTAATATATCTTTACATATTAGTTAAAGTGATAAACAAATTCAATTCTAATTATCGGCAAAAAATTCCAAAAACTAGATTAAAATTTTATTATTGGGTGTATAATATAGTAATCAAAAAAGAAAGGAGAATGTCATGGACGAAAAAATACAGAAACTTCAGGAAATGATTGATGAATCAAAGAATATAGTCTTCTTCGGAGGTGCCGGCGTTTCAACCGAAAGCGGAATCCCGGATTTCAGAAGCCAGGACGGCCTTTACCAGCAGGAATGGAAATACCCGCCCGAAACGATAATCTCCCGCTCATTCTTTGACGCAAATCCAAAAGAATTCTACCGATTTTATAGAAAGAAACTGATTGTAAAGGGCGTTCAGCCGAATGTGACCCACAAAAAGCTGGCTGAGCTTGAGGCCGCCGGAAAACTGACTGCCGTTGTCACTCAGAACATAGACGGCCTGCACCAGCTTGCGGGCAGCAAGGTAGTCTGGGAACTTCACGGAAGCACATTGCGCAACTACTGCATGAAATGCGGGAAGAGCTACGACATAGATTTCATAGCGGCCAGCGAGAACCGTGAAGACAAGCTCCCCATTTGTGAGTGCGGGGGACTTGTAAAGCCGGATGTAGTTCTCTACGAGGAAGGCCTTGACGACAAGGTAATTAACGGTGCCGTAGACGCAATCTCAAAGGCCGACATGCTGATTATCGGTGGAACTTCGCTAGTAGTCTACCCGGCGGCAGGCTTAATCCGCTATTTCAGGGGAAAGCATCTGGTACTGATTAACAAGAGCGAGACTCAGGCGGATGCAAGCGCAGACCTGGTGATTCACGATTCATTGGGCAAGGTGTTTGGAGAGTTGAAAGTTGAAAGATGAAAGATGAAAGATGAAAGTGGAAAGTTGAAAGTTGAAAATTGGGACGAGCAAGCGAAGCGAGCAATGTCCCGAGCCTAACTTTCAGTTTTCAGTTTTCAGTTTTCCGTTTTCAACTGATTCGCAAGCGTTTGAGATAAACCTAACTCTGTCATTAATTGATTTTTAAAGCCGTTTTTTTCCTTTCCTGTTCGCACTGCGCGAATCAAAAGATTTTTGGGGGTGGCACTTTCTTCGATAAATTCAAGGATTTGCACTTTGTAGCCTTTTTGCTCAAGGAGGTCGGCTCGGATTGCGTCGGTGGCAAGGGCGGAGAAGCGTTCTTTTATCAGGCCGTATTTTAAAAGCGGGGCGAAAGGTGAATCTTCGGGGACGGATTTGGCGGCCAGCTGGCTGTTGATTTCGTGCTGGCAGCAGGGAACTGAGAGGATTGCCTTAGCTTTCTGGCGAATTGCGTAATCAAGGGCATAGTCGGTGGCGGTGTCGCAGGCGTGGAGGGTCACGATGATGTCAGGGTGCCTGTCCTCGCCAAAGGAAGCTATGTCTCCCACTGCAAAAGAAAGATTTTTGAGGGAGAGTTTTTCTGCCAAAGAGTTGCAATAAGCGATAACATCTTTTTTGAGGTCAAGACCGAAAATCTGAGCGGGGATTTTTTTGACTTCGGTAAGATAATGCTGAACTGCAAAGGTGAGGTATGACTTTCCAGAGCCGAAATCAACAATGCTGAGGGGAGAATTTTCTGAAAGGGGATTTTTTTCGCTCTTTCTGAGTTTTAAAACATCGCCAAGAACATCATCCAGCATTTCAAGGAAACGGTTAATCTGCCTGAATTTGTCATATTTTGACTTTACGACCTTTCCTTCCGCCGTCATGATTCCCAGATGAATAAGAAAAGGAACCGGCACGCCCTCCTGCAAAAGATAATTCTTGCTTTTCCGGTCTGGACTTCCAACTCCCCCACTCACAGGAGACTTTTCCTCAGAAGCATTGCTAATCTGTGTAAATCTGTGTAAATCTGTGGATTCCCCAGAGGCAGGGGATTTTCCATTTGCATCATTTTTAATTCGTGTTAATTCGTGTCTTATATTCTTACGGAGTTCCGTGATTTTGCCTTTTTTGTTGGCAAGAATCGTGATTTCCTCGGATTCTGTACGCTGGACACAGTTTTTGAAAGTCGTACCTGCATGAGAGGCGATAAAGTCCTTAAGCTCGGCTTCGCTCATTTTTTTGTGAAAGACCTGTTTTTGAGTATAGAACTCAGCGAAGTAATTCTCGTTTCTGGAAGCGGCAAGTGAAGCCGTAAGCAGCTTGATTTTTACTCGGGTGTAATCCTCGCCCAAAATTTCTGAGATGTTTTTGACAGGCTTAGAAAATGTTACTGATAGAATCATATTTTTTCCCTTTTATTATCCACAGATAGGCACAGATTACCACAGATTTTTTATTTTTAATCTGTGGTTTAAAACTCTTCCTGCTTTGCTTGAAGCGCAAGGTAGGGAGCCGGTCGCTGTAAGCGAACAAACTCACGAGGTGAGTTTGTAGGCGAGTCTCGGAAAAATCTGTGATTTTTCCGCGGAAATCCCGCTCTACTTTGCTGTGCTTACAGCGCAAGGGATTGTAGGGGCGCGAAGCGTTGCGGAACGAAGTGTAGCAATGTAGCGTTAGCGGAACCCCGAAAAGCCCGACGGCGTAGCCGGTGCGCCCGTGAAACAATAAAAAATGTTTCACAAGACTATATATTTTAATCGAAAAATCCGATATGATAAATATATGGGAAAGATTTTTGTTTTTGTTAATCAGAAGGGTGGCGTTGGCAAAACAACTTCCGCTATCAACATTGGCGCTTACATGGCTGAGCTTGGCAAAAAAGTTCTGCTCGTGGATTTCGACTCTCAGGGAAACATGTCAACCGGCGTTGGAATCACAAAAGACAAGCCTTCAATTTATGAATTCATGGACGATGATTCGCTTTCTGGAACGGCAATCAAGCACACCGTCGTTGCGAATCTCGATGCTATTTCTGCTGACGAGGATCTGGCTGGAGCCGCTATTGAGTTTGCTGATGCCACAAAAGTTCCCGTCAATAAAAGAGACTTCATCTTAAAGGAAACTCTGGAGCCTTTAAAAAGCATTTACGACTACATTTTGATTGACTGTCCGCCTTCACTGGGCATTTTGACCACAAACGGTCTTACGGCAGCCGATGCGGTTCTGGTTCCCATGCAGTGCGAATACTTTGCCCTGGAAGGAATCACACTTTTGCTGCAGACGGTCAAGCGGGTTCAGTCCTCAACCAATCCAAACCTCGCTCTTGGCGGAATTTTCTTTACTATGTACGACAGCCGCACAAGACTTGCCCAGGATGTTGTCCGAAATGTTCAGGCCTACTTCAAAGAGGCTGTTTTCAATACGATTATTCCAAGAAACATCCGTCTTTCGGAAGCCCCTTCTCACGGTCAGCCGATTTGTCTTTACGACCCGACCTGCGTTGGCGCAAAAAGCTACAAGAAACTTGCAGAAGAGGTAATCAACCGTGGCTAAGAAATTCGGTCTCGGGGCAGGCGTTGACGCTCTCATGGGCAAGGCAGGCCTAAGCGCGAATGATTTCGTGCCGAATCACAATCACGAGGAAGCAAAAACTGTCGCTCAAACTCAACCGGAAGAAGCAGCTCAAAAAACAGAGCCTGGCGAGGTTCAGGCAGCAAGTGCGAGCCGGGAGGCAAAAGAAGCGGCCCAGGCCGTTGCAAAGGCTGTCGAAGCCGGCAATATTCCTGAAGAAGTCGCACGGGGCGAGAGAAAGCTGCCTGAAGGAATCAATGTTGACGAAAACGGCCAGCTTTGGCTCAGCGTAGACTTACTTAAGCCAAACCCCCATCAGCCTCGAAAGGAATTTGAGGAAGAAGCCCTGCACGAGCTTGCCGACTCAATCCGTGAGCACGGAATTTTGCAGGCAATCACTGTTGAGGATGCAGGCGACGGTTCTTTCTATATAATTGCCGGTGAAAGGCGAACAAGGGCAGCTAAAATCGCCAATCTTGCCGAAGTGCCTGTTCAGCTCAGGAAATATTCTGACCAGAAAAAGCTTGAAATCGCACTTATCGAAAACATCCAGCGAGAAGACTTGAATCCAATCGAGGAAGCCGAAGCCTACTACGAGCTTATGGAGCTTTCAGGATTGAGTCAGGAGCAGGTGGCGGCAAGAGTCGGCAAAAACCGCTCAACGGTGGCAAACGCTGTCCGTCTTCTAAAACTGCCGGATGACATGCGCACTTCCCTTGTTCAGGGGCACATAACGGCTGGTCATGCGCGTGCATTGCTTTCAGTAAAAGACCCGGCCGACATGAGGATTCTTTTTGCAAAAATCATCGGTACAGGCATGAATGTCCGTGAAGCCGAGGAAATGGCAAGGGAACTCAACGAGGGAGCCGGAAACGGAGTCAAAAAGCCAAAGGAACCGAAAGCCGAAAACAAAGACCCCAATGTGGCAGCCCTGGAACAGCAGTTCATCGAAAAGCTGGGCACAAAAGTCCAGATTAAGGGCAACATGGAGCGGGGCAGCGTGGAGATTCAGTTCTTCACGAAAGACGACCTCAACAGGATTTATTATTTGATTTGCGGAAAAGAGTAGGAAACGGAAAGTTGAAAGTGGAAAACTGAAAACTGAAAGATTAAAACGGGACATCGCCTTACGGCTTGTCCCGTTTTTTTTATGTAAGTGATTTATTGAGAAGCAAAATCTTACAAAAGGAAAAAAATTGCAAAGAAACAGGCGGAAGCGCGAGGACCATGATTGTCGTTCTCGCTGGGAGCCTTTTTTTTTATGTTAGTGATTTCTTGGGAAGCAAAATCTCTCAAAAAGACAGAAAAAGTAAAAAACGGCTGGAGTTGGGGTTCTGACACAAACTCGCCTGAGCTTTGCTCACTGCGATGTTTGGGGCAGGTTCCCAACGGGAAGCCGTTTTTTTTGTTTTAGTTCAATTATTTCTTTGTAAGTTTACCCTTCTCAAAAATCATGTTTGCTTTTGACAGGTAGTCGGCTGGAATCTGGATTCCGCAGTTCTTGGCCACATCCAGGTCGAAAAGCAAATCACTGTCAGAAGGGTCGGTCATAAAGCGGACAGGGATGTTCTCCGGTTTTTCACCGTTAAGGATTTTGAGGACGATTTCGCCTGTGGCACGGCCGGCCTTGTAATAGTTGAAGCCGCTGGCAATCAGACAGCCGCCGTCCTGGGCACCAGTTACATCACCTGAGAAAATAGGCTTTTTTGCCTCGCCAAAAACTTCCTTGACAGCTGAAAGTGCGCTGAATACTGTGTTGTCAGTCGTGAGGTACAAGCCGTCGACACGGTTGATGATTGTCTCTGCGGCCTGTTTTACTTCGCTTGAATTTGTGATTGCCTGAGTGACGAGGTTCAAGCCTGCCTGGGCGCATCCTTTTTTGACGAGTTCAAGAGACGAAACTGAGTTTGCCTCGTTGCTTGTGTAAATATAGCCCAAAGTCTTGATGCCGGTAATCTGCTTGAAAAGAAGGATGTGAAGCTCAGTCGGGATTGCATCGCTCATACCCGTGATGTTTCGCTCACCGTGCTCCAAAGTTGAGACAAGGCCTGCTCCGAGAGGGTCTGTGACAGTTCCGAAAACTACGGGAATGTCCGAAAGAGTATTGGCAAGGGCAAGGGCGACAGGAGTTGCGATACCGACAGCGACATCAACATTCTCGTCACGGTATTTCATCGCAATCTGGGCGGCAGTGTTTGTGTCGCCGTTTGCGTTCTGAAGGTCGTAAGTTGCGTTCACGCCGTTTTCGTTGAGGACATCGATTACGCCCTGCTCAACAGAATCAAGCGCAATATGCTGAACGATTTTTGCGATTCCGATTTTGACAGATTTCTTTCCGTCAGAAGATTTTTTGTTGCAGCCGGCAAAGGCAAAAAGTGACACTGCTGATGCCAGAAGCAAGATTGATTTTGTGAGTTTCATAGTAAGCTCCATAAATAATAAGATTTCTTTCAGAAATTATGTTACTATGGAGAGAAACAAAATGTCAAGATGTTGTTATAATCGAAAAGGATTTTATGGGTACACTTCAAGGAAACGTTCTTGGGGCTTCCATGCGTCCCCTTGAAAATCTGTGAATTATAGTTTACAATACAATTATGTATGAGGTACTTCAGACAAAACTTTTCTCAAAATGGCTCAAAAAACTAAAAGACAACATAGCTAAAATTGCAATAGTAAGACGGCTAGGCAGGCTTGAAAATGGCAACTTTGGAGATTCAAAATTTGTCGGGGACAGTGTTTTTGAGTTGAGAATTGATGTTGGAAAAGGGTACCGAATCTACTTCACAAACAAAGAAAAAGAAATTGTCATACTTCTTGTGGGCGGTGAAAAATCTACTCAAGATGAGGATATAAAAAAAGCCAAAGAAATGGCAAAGGAGGTGTAACATGCTTGAGACCACAAAATTTGATGTTGCGAACTACCTTGATACAGAAGAACTAAGAGAAGAATATATCGAGAATGTCTCAAAAGATGGCACCCCCGAAGAACTGTTGAAAGCCATAAATGATGTCGCAAGAGCAAGAGGCATGACAAAAACTGCAAAAGAAGCAGGAATCACTAGAGAAGGACTTTACAAAGCACTTTCTCCAGAAGGCAATCCTGCGTTTACAACCGTCTGTAAAATTCTCAATGCTATCGGCTACAAACTGATTCCAATGCCGATTACGAGTGCAATTTAACAGTTTTCTTCATTATCTGTGGGCTTCCTGCCTTGCGGCAGGTCGGCTGTTCCGCCCTTCCGCTTTCGCTTCATTCCGCCGCTCCCATACGGTCGCTCTGGAACGCCTTCGGCGGGGCTCCATAGCCTAGCCTGTGGCCAGTACAGCAAATTATTTTATATCCATAAATCGGCCACTCCGTTTTAAAATGGAATACAAATACGCCAAATCCTTGCACATTCCTTTTCCTCTGTTAGCACCCGGCATTCTAAACTCACAAGAGATGTCTTTATAAAGCAAATCGCTGTCATCGACGGCTTTGTTCATCAAAAAAAGAATTTTCATAATTTTTGCTTCGCTACTCGTGAAATCCTTTTGAACACGCCGCTTGCCGATAAACGGAGATTTTGCACATAAAGCCAACTCATGAAAGTATTGAGTCAGTATGCGCTTATTGTAGTGAAGCGTTTTTTCAACATCGCAATTTCCTATTTCTAATGACTTTTCATTTCGTAATTTTTCCAAAATTGTTTCGTCATCAAATGAGACAAGCCCAGCAAAACTATCGCCGTACATATCTTTTAAAAATCGTTTTTTGTATTCATAAGCAATTTTTTCAACATCGGATTTACAAGTGATTACGAAGAATTCGATAATGTTCTGAATCGCTACGGCAAAATCATAGGTACGGTACTCATTTCCCAAAGTTGAATAGTTTTGCTCCCACATTATCCGCTTGGGAATAAACCATGCGAGAATGCAGGCGATAAAAGCGAGAACACATTGAATTATGCCGAGTACAAGTGATGTCATTTCCCTGGGATTTTGTTTTAGCAACTCCTTAATAGTTTTTAATATTTCCGCACAATCCATATTTACAACTCCACCAATGTGTCGCAGTATTTTTTTATAATTTCAATTTCTTCTTTTGAATTTTCATCAACCACTTCATTCAAACAATCCAATTTTGAGAAATACTTTGCAGATTCAAATAATGCTTTTACAACAAAAGCAACAAAGAACAAAAATAATACATACACAAAAAGTATATGAAATGTATTGTTTTTATTTACACCATTTGCTAGCTCAAAAAGTTTGTCGGCGAAATTGAGCGAAATATATCCGACTATTCCAAGGATTATCAAGACAATTACAGTCAGAAAGAATTTATAACAACATGTTGTATTCTTCATAAAAACCTTCCTTTTGTTTTTTTTCTGCCCCTATATTGATATATTTTCTTGCCACACCAAAAGTCAACGACTTTTTTATGATGCGACAGATAAAACAAGGCTACGCGTTGCATTATTTTAAGCAGACACCCATGTCACTTAAGTTTACGAATAACACGGAATTCTGGATTTGTCATATATTTATCAGAACCACTATTAAATGGATGATATCCAGGTCTGTACTCATACACTAAACTTTGATCGGAGAGGCGGATATCAAAACTATAATTCACTTCTGTCCAAAGACATTCAAAAGCTTTATAGGTCGTATCAATTTCGATAGAAGAAGTTGCAGTTTTTAGTAGTTTGCTAGTAATATCGTCGTCTGAATAACCGTTAGAACTCAAGATATGCTTTATTATTCTGGCAAAAAGATCTTCGTCAGGAAGCCTAAACCCATCCGCAGTTTTGTCTTCAACCAGTTTTATTTCACGATCATGAAGAAAAGAAAAGCTAAAAAAACCAGTATAAGGATGATGTTTTGCATACGAAACAACATCTATATCCCCTTCAACAGAATAAACAGGCGTAAGTCCACATCTTTTACTGAGCAAATTGCAAAAATCAATTGCATAAATCCAGTAAATTTCTCCTCTGTCATATTTCCCAGATATTTTATCATATAAAGTTCTAGTTACTTTTTGACATAGAACTTCATAACCTTCGAATTGAACACATTGATTTTTTATCAATTTATATTCAGTAAAACATTCTCTTGCCTTCGTAAGAGAAAAATGCTTTGAAAAATAATAGCTCAACATCTGAAAATCTTCTGACTCCTTCGCAACAATCCCCACAATCTCCCGCAAATCCCAATCAGGTTTCATCGTACGCGGCTCAGTTTTTCCCAGCGTACTTGTCTGCACCGTCTTTCCGCTCACTGTGT